>Ga0209503_10000360_pt1 | contig 29881 bp, 27 predicted proteins | sample SouAtlMetagenome_2_FD_187448 | JGI IMG/M metagenome (GOLD analysis project Ga0209503, IMG submission 187448) | Marine eukaryotic phytoplankton communities from Atlantic Ocean - South Atlantic ANT15 Metagenome (SPAdes) (version 2) | ecosystem: Environmental > Aquatic > Marine > Oceanic | place... | reverse complement strand
TATACATGATACATCCCTATGTGCCTCCGCATGAGTTATATGATCCAAAAATGATTGAGAAGATTAGATATACTTATACAAAAGCTGGGAATGAAAATAATGTAATTGTTGCCCCAATCGGGCTAGCCTTTATTAACGCATATGATGAAAGACCCAGCATTAAGCTTCATAAGGATTTTGACGGAAGCCATCCAGATCTTCTTGGAACTTACCTATCAGCATGTGTTCTATATGCAACCATTTTCAATAAACCATCTTCGAATATTAAATATAATTATTTTGGGAAAGTCAGTTTAGAAGATCAAAAATTCTTGCAAAGCATTGCCGACAAAACAGTAAATGAATTTTTTAGGAGATGAGCAAATATTTAAGGATGTTAAAAGTTTTGCTATATAAATAATGTTTAGTATGATCGTATTATGAAAGTTGCTATATATCCCGGTTCATTTGATCCAATTACGTTTGGGCATATGGATATTATTGAGAGGGCATGCGGTATTTTTGATAAAGTAATTTTGGCTGTTGCCGAGAGTGAAACAAAGAAACCATTATTTAGTTTAGATGAAAGACTTGGATTAACTAAGTCCATCTATTCCGATCATCCTAAAATTGAAACTGTAAGTTTCTCTAGAAAATTAACTGTTGAATTAGCAAGGGAACATAATGCTTGCGCAATTATTAGAGGTTTAAGAGCTGTTGCAGATTTTGAATATGAGTTTCAATTAGCAACAATGAATAGATCTTTAGCTCCTGATATTGAGAGCATATTTTTAACTCCTAAAGATACATTGATATATGTTTCCTCCAGTTTAGTAAAAGAAATTGCTGAACTTAAAGGAGATATCTCAAGATTTGTTCATCCCAATGTTGATCAAGCGTTAAAAGCAAAATTACTTGTCTAGTTCTGACAAGCATCACAAAAATATGTTGCTCGTTGATTTTGAATAATCTTTTCAATAACACCTTTGCATTTTTTACATTTTTGATCAGCTCTATCATAAACATTTAGCTGAATTTTAAAATATCCTTGAGCACCTTCAGCAGAAAAGAAATCTTTAAGCGTGGTTCCACCGACTTTAATAGCTCTTTTTAATATATTTTTAGAATATTTTGCTATTAAATCACACTCATGCATTGAAATTGATTTGGCAACTCTTGTGGGTTTGATTGATGCCTTAAAAAGTATTTCCGAAGCATAGATATTGCCAATACCAACAACATTTTTTTGGTTCATTATAAAATTTTTAATATTTGTATTTGAACTCTTAATAACACTGTATAAGTACTTGCCAGAGAATTCTCTTGATAAGGGTTCAGGACCCAATTTATTTATTAAAAAATGATCTTTGTAAGAATCTGTAATATGAATAGAGCCAAATCGACGCGGATCGTTGTAAATTAGTTTTTTATTTTTAAAAATAAATTCAGCATGATCATGCTTCTTAAAATAATTATCTGATCTATTCATTATTCTAAGAGTTCCAGACATGCCTAAATGAATAATTAGATAGTGATCACACAGGTCTATTATTAGATATTTTGCTCGCCTGAAAATACTTACAATTTTTTTATTTGAAATTTTTTTATTAATGCTTTTATCAACAAGCCAACGAAGATTAGGATTATTTATCTTTACTGAAGAAAGAGTTTTATTTTCAAATAATTTAATCGCTTGAAGGGTTGTTTCTACCTCAGGTAGCTCAGGCATTAATTGAGAAAATTATTTATATCAGTAATATTATCAGGCTCAAGGTTACCAGCAGATAGTCCGAGCCTCAGATTGGCAAGGATATAATCATATTTAGCGTTTGCTAAGTTTCTCTCTGCAGAATAAAGATTTTTTTCAGACTGAAGTAAATCAACTATATTTCTGGTACCAACTTCATAGCCCACTTTAGTTGCTTCAAGAGCACTTGTTGCAGAAACTACTGCTTGTTGCTGAGCTTTAACATTTGCTACAAGAGTAATCACATTTGAATATTGTGATCTAACTTCTTGAATAACAGATCTCTCAATAAAAAGAGTATCTTCTATACTCTTATCATAATTAGCATAAGCCTGTTTTCTTCTTGAATTTACGCCCCCGCCTTGAAAAATAGGCATACTTAATTGAAGGCTGTAAGATCTTCTTTCCGTTTCACTTGGTACTGTTATTATTAAACCTCCTGTATCTAGATCATCGTACCGGTATTGATTTGTTTCAGACTTTGAGACTGAGCCTACAATATCAAGTTTTGGTAAATGATTAGAAGCAGCTCCTCTTGCATCATTTTTTGAAGCCTCTCTTCTTAGTTTTGCAGCTTTTAATCTGTAATTATTGCTTACAGCTAGATTAACCCAATCTTGTTTAGAAGCAGGTGATGGATTAACTATAGGTAAATTATCTCCTAATGGGTCAATGCTAAAGACTTCTCTCCCTATTAGAGCATTGAGAGCCTCTCTTGCAGAAAAGACCGCGCCTTCAGCACGTATTCTGGAAGCTAAACTTAAGTCATATGCTAATTGAGCCTCTTGAACACCAGTTATAGCAGAAAGACCAACTTCAAATCTTTGCTGAGCTTGATCAAGCTGTTTTTTAATAGCTTTTTCTTCAGATTTTGCGGCATTCAGATTATCAATAGCTCTTAGAACACCGAAATATACTTCCGCAGTCCTTACAACTAAATTTTGTTGCTCATATCCAAAGTCTGCTTCAGAAGCATCTGTTAAAGATTGAGCTCTTTTGTATTGAAACCAAGAATCTAATCTAACTAAAGGCTGACTAAAACGAGCAGACGATGAAAAAGTATTATACTCATTACTTAGAATTCCTCCTTGATAGGACTCATTCCAATTTGTGGAGCCACCAATTGAAATATTTGGCATTAAGCCAGCTCTACCCTGAACAACTATTTCTTTTCCTGCTAAAAGAGAATATTCAGCAGCTTTGTACTGAGGATCATTTTCCAGGGCCTCATTATATATATCAATAATGCTCTCTGAATGAAGGTTTATATTTGTAAGAAGTATAGTTGTAAAAATAAAATTTTTCATATGAGCTTAATTATATTATATGTAAAGTGTACTTTACAGTAATTATTTAATGTTTACAGTGCTTACATTAAACACTTTTTATTAATATTTTGTCAATCATGCATTTCAATCAAGAATTAATTTATTTCTGAAAGTTAGCGCTTTCTTAGAGTAGAATATATTTAATAAGTTCACTCTTTTTAAAAATAGTTTAAGGCAATAGAAATTGAGCAAAAATTCATATGATTCAAAGGCTATAGAAGTCTTATCAGGTCTTGATCCTGTAAGAAAAAGACCTGGTATGTATACAGATACAAGTTGCCCAAATCATCTTATTCAAGAAGTATTAGATAATGCAGTTGATGAGGCATTGGCAGGCCATTGTTCAAGAATTAAAGTAAATCTTCTTAAAGACGGCTTCATACAAATTGCTGATGATGGTAGAGGAATGCCTGTTGATATCCATCCAGAACATAAAGTATCTGGCGTTGAATTGATTATGTGCAAATTACATGCAGGCGCAAAGTTTTCCGGTAATGAATACAACTTCTCAGGAGGCTTGCATGGTGTTGGGGTATCGGTGGTAAATGCATTATCTGCGTCTCTTGATGTCATCATAAAAAGAGATGCAAAAGAATTCCAAATTAGTTTTAGTGATGGAGACAAAACAAAAGAATTAAAGCAAATAGGCGAAGTTGGTGTTCAAAATTCAGGAACAACTATCAGATTTCTCCCAAATAAAAAGTATTTCGAATCAGAAAAAATACAAAAACAAAATTTAAAGCATCTGCTTAAAGCAAAGGCAGTACTTTGTCCAGGTCTTCAAATAGACTTTGTAGATGAAAAAAAATCTGAAAAGATAAAATGGCTTTATGCAGACGGTTTATGTAGTTATCTAAACGAATCATCCAGTGATATCGATCTATTAATTGATGAATCAATTGTTTGCTCTAAATCTTCTGATACTCAGGAAGTAGAATTTGCAATTAATTGGTCCAAGAATGCTCGAAAAGACTTACTTAACGAAACTTATGTTAATTTAATTCCAACTTCGCAAGGCGGATCACATTTTAATGGTTTTAAGTCAGGTTTATTAGAGGCTTTAAAAGAATTTTGTGAATATAGAAATCTTCTACCAAAAGGTTTAAAAATTGTTGCTGATGATGTGGTAAGTAATTCAATTTTTGTTGTCTCCTCCAAATTGCAAAATCCTCAATTTGCAGGACAAACTAAAGAAAGGCTCGATTCAAAAGATCATATGTCATTCGTAGCGTCAGTCACTAAAGACACTCTTAGCATCTGGTTTAATAAGCATACAGAAGAGGGTGAGAGAATTGCTGAAGCAGCTATTCAATCAGCACAATTAAGAGCAAAAGCTACGAAAACTGTAGAGAGAAAGAAAACTTTTAAAGGCCCTGCATTGCCAGGAAAATTATCTGACTGTAATAGTGAAGATCTTAACAAGACAGAATTATTTCTAGTAGAAGGTGATTCTGCTGGTGGCTCTGCAAAGCAAGCAAGAGAAAGATCATTTCAAGCAATAATGCCTCTTCGAGGAAAAATATTGAATACTTGGGAGTTAGAGAGCACAGAAATTATTAAGTCCCAAGAAATAAAGAATTTATCAACAGCCATTGGGGTAATGCCAGGTAATCCCGACACAAGCGCATTGCGATATGGAAAGATATGTATATTAGCTGATGCAGATTCAGATGGATTACATATTGCAACTTTATTATGCGCGTTATTTCTTCAACATTACAAACCTCTTGTTCAAGAGGGCAGAATTTTTGTATCAATGCCTCCATTATTCAGAATTGATTGTGCTAAAGAAGTTTTTTATGCATTAGATGAAACTCAAAAAGATTCTGTTGTTACAGAGCTAAAGACAAGAAAAGGCAAACCTAAAATTAATATTCAAAGATTTAAAGGATTGGGAGAAATGAATCCCTCACAGTTGCGAGAAACCGTTATGGACCCTGAAACTAGACAGCTTGTAAGTCTTACAATTTCCCCAAATGACAATGCTAATTCAATTATGGATTTGCTTCTTGCTAAAAAAAGAGCACCGGATAGAAAAGAGTGGCTTGAAAAAAAAGGTAGCTTAGCAAAAGTTTAATTATGAAAACAGAAAACAAGAATTCATCAATAAGCTTAAAAAAATATGCGGAGGAGTCTTATCTAAATTATGCAATGTATGTAATTTTAGATAGAGCTCTTCCTAATATAGGTGATGGTTTAAAACCAGTTCAAAGAAGAATACTTTATGCTATGTCAGAGCTTGGCTTAAATGCTGGAGCAAAATATAAAAAATCAGCAAGGACTGTTGGAGATGTAATTGGAAAATTCCATCCTCATGGCGATAGTGCTGCATATGAAGCCATGGTTTTAATGGCACAAAATTTTTCATTTAGATATCCACTAGTGGATGGTCAAGGAAATTGGGGCTCGCAAGATGATCCAAAATCATTTGCAGCTATGAGATATACCGAATCTAAGTTGACTGCATTTGCAAACCTTTTACTAGAAGAATTAAAGTTCGGAACAGTAGATTGGCAACCCAATTTTGATGGATCTTTATTGGAACCCATTATTTTTCCTGCAAAAGTTCCATCTATTTTGTTAAATGGAACCTCAGGTATAGCAGTCGGAATGGCAACTGATATTCCATCGCATAATTTAAATGAAGTTATAGATGCCACAATTCAGATGCTAGAAAAACCAGCCTCATCACTTGATGATCTTTTGAAATACATCAAAGGCCCAGATTTTTCAAATGGAGCAAAGCTAATAGTAAGTAATGAAGAGCTGGCTGAAATATACTCGACTGGAAGAGGGGGATATAAGATACAAGCTAATTGGTTTAAAGAAGATAACCAAATAATTATTAACGCACTCCCATATCAAGCATCTGGGGCAAAGATACTTGAGCAAATTGCTGATCAAATGCAAAACAAAAAAATTCCTATGGTAGTTGATTTAACAGATGAGGGAGATCATGAAGAGCCTGTAAGGTTAGCAATTACAATGAAATCAAATAGAGTTAATCCAGATGACTTAATGAATCATTTGTATGCTTCGACAGATCTGCAGAAAACATACAGAGCCAATATGAATTTGATTTCTCTTAAAGGCAGTCCTAAGGTTTTTTCTTTGGTAGAGCTTTTAAAAGAATGGCTTACTTTTAGAAAAAATACTGTTATCAGAAAATTAGAGCATAGACTAGATCAGGTAAATGATAGGCTTCATATAGTAGAAGGATTATTAATTGTTTACTTAGACCTAGATAAAGTGATTAAAACCATCAGAGAATCCGATGAGCCAAAAAAAGATTTAATCAAATTATTTAAGATTACAGAAATACAAGCAAATGCAATTTTAGAAATTAGATTAAGACAACTAGCTAAATTGGAGCATATAAAGTTAGAGGAAGAAAAAGACTCTCTTATTAATGAGCAAAAAGAAATAGAAAAAATTCTTAATTCTTCGAGCAGATTAAAAACTCTTATAAAAAAAGAATTATTACAAATCAAAGAAGATTATGGTGATATAAGAAATTCACCTATAGAAAGTCAGTCAAATGCTAAGGTTTTTTCTGAAGAAGAAACTCTTGTAACTGAACCTATAACAGTTATCTTATCTACAGCTGGGTGGATAAGAAGTGCTAAAGGTCACGATATAGATCCTGCATCTCTCAATTATAGAGGTGATGATTCATTAAAAGATTTTTGTAGAGGTCGGAATAATCAAAATGCTGTTTTTTTAGATTCTCAAGGAAAAGCTTATTCTATGCCTGGACATACCCTTCCTTCAGCCAGAGGCCTTGGCGATCCAATTACAGGAAGAGTTTCAGCTGATTCAGGCGTTGAATTTATGTCTACAGTTATTGGCAATGATGATGATAAATTCATGATATCTAATTCAGCAGGTTACGGGTATATTTCTGAATTTCAAAATATGGTGTCTGCAAAAAAATCAGGCAAGGCATTCATGAAACTTCCAAAAGGAGCAAAAATACTAAAAGCTTTTGAAGTTAAAGAAGGACATAAATTTATTGTTGCTGTTTCTAGTATTGGGCGATTGCTAATTTTTTCTTTATCTGAATTGCCTATTCTTGCCAAAGGAAAGGGAAATAAAATTATCAATATTCCAAAAGTAAAATTTGAATCTGGTGAGGAATCTCTTTCTCATATAGCATTATTAGCTGAATCAAGCAGCTTAAGAATTGAGAGCGGCAAAAGATTTCTAACGTTGAAGATTAAAGATTTAGAAAATTATATTTCTTCTAGAGCAAAAAGAGGAAATCTATTGCCACAAGGCTATAGAAAAGTTGACGCTATATCTGAAGAATTAGATCCTAAGCTGTCTGAAGCTGAATAATAGAATTCTCTAAAATATCTATACCATCTTCAATTAATTTATCTTCTATTATTAAGCTTGGAGCTATTCTTATAGTATTATTATTTGCTTTTAAAACCATCAAACCATTTTTGTAACATTGTTGTAAAACAGTATCTAGATTTATATTTTCCGTAACCTTAAGCTTGCAGCCAATCCACAGCCCAGCGGTATTAATTCTTTCAAAGCAGTTTAACTTTTTGTTCATAGTATTTAATTTTTCAATAAACAACTTTTCTTTCTTAACAACATTGTTTAATAATCTTTTTTTAGACATTGAATTAATCACCTCAAGAGCAACTGAACAGGCTAAAGGATTTCCTCCAAATGTAGTTCCATGAGCTCCCACTTGCATATAATTAGCGATATGGTTTTTAGTTAAAATTGCACCAATTGGAAAACCATTACCTAAGCCTTTTGCACAAGTAACAATATCTGGTTTAATACTGAATTGTTCATATGCAAATAAAGTACCAGTTCTTCCAACACCTGACTGAACTTCATCAATAATAATTAAAACATTTTTTTCTTTGCATAGTTTTTTAATCTTAGCTAAAAAATTTCTTTTTGCTTTAATAATGCCAGCTTCACCTTGAACTAACTCTAAAACTACTGCTGCTGTTTTATTTGTTATAGCTTTTTCTAGTCCCTTGATTTCATTATAAGGATGATGCTTTATACCTGATGGCATTGGGCCAAAGCCTTTTGTCATTCTTTCAGAACCATTTAAAGCAATTGTCATCATAGTTCTTCCATGAAATGCATCAGCAAAAGCCACTATCTCATTTTTGTTTTTACCAAATTTTTCATTTGCGTATTTTCTTGCAGTCTTAACAGCACCCTCCATTGCTTCTGCACCAGAATTAGCAAAGAAAACCTTTTCCGCAAATGTATGCTTACATAATGCTTTTGCTAAATTGAGTGCAGGCGCATTTGTCATGGCATTAGATAAGTGCCAAATCTTTTTTGACTGTTCATTTAGTACTTTAACAAGAGGAGGGTAACAATGACCTAAACTTGTAACAGCTATTCCAGAGGCAAAATCAATATATTTTTTATTTTTATCATCCCAAACAATTGATCCTTTTGCTTTGACTGGAATAAAATGGGCAGGATTATATACAGGCATCATATAATCATCGAATTGTTTTCTTGTAACCATATGGTAATTATACGTGATTTCAGTAAAAAAAATTAATGAAAAGAAATTTGAAATTTTAATAAAACCCAATAGCTCTTTAGAGGGTTCAGCCAGAATTTTATTTCTCCTTAGCATCTTTACTTTATGCGGAGGCATAGCTGTAATATTTTACATATTTGGAGCTACGCTCATATTACCCTTTGCTGGTATTGAGCTCGCAGTTGTATTTACAGCCTTTTATTTAAATTTTAAATGGAGTGACCAAAAAGAGCTTGTTACATTATCTCTAGAACACGTTCTAGTTGAGAAGGGCAGGAATAAAAAAGAATATACCTGGAAAGAGTTTAGAACTTTTACATCCTTCGAAATTCAAAAAAGTTCAAAGGACCAATTAGATTTAGGATTTAGATCTAAAGGTAGAGTAGTTTTAATAGGAAGCTTCCTTAATATTGAAGACAAGAACAATCTTAAATACGAAATAACAAAGATTATAGATAGCTTAAATACATTAAGCCCAACTTTTTAATTTTTTTGTAACTTGTTTTAACTTAAGTTTCTCAACTTTTGGTAGACCATCCTTATAGGAAATTCCAGCTTCACCCTTTACAAGCGGCTTGAGATAACTAATCGCTTTTTTTGTAATACCATAACCATCTTTTGTTATATAACTTTTGGGTAGTTTCTTTTCTATGTTAGCAATCTTTGATAGCGGAGCTGGCTCAATTTTCCATGAATATTTCTTAGATTTTCCTCTTACAATAATTGGCATGACACTATTCATTCCTTTGACTGCATATTCTATAGCTTTAACTCCAACTGCTTGAGCCTGCATTAAATCCGTTTTTGAAGATAGGTGCCTTGCACTCCTTTGAAGATAATCTGGAACGGCCCAATGAGTTTTTAATTTAAGATTTTTAGTAACCAAATTTGATAAATATGGAGCAACACCACCCAGTTGTGCATGACCAAAAGAATCAACTGTATCCGACTCTGTTAAGAATTTACCTTTAGAATTTTTAATTCCCTCAGATGCCACCACAACACAATAACCATCTTTAGAGACAGAATTCTTTACTTTAGATAAGAAATTTTTTTGGTTAAATTTAATCTCAGGAAATAAAATAATATGAGGAGCATTAGTTGATTCATTTTTAGCCAAACCTCCAGCAGCAGCTATCCATCCAGCATGTCTTCCCATTACTTCTAATATAAAAACTTTTGTCGAAGATTCTGACATTGACTTAAGATCTAGCGAAGCCTCCTGAGTCGATGTTGCAATATATTTAGCAACTGAACCAAATCCGGGACAACAATCTGTCAGAGCAAGATCATTATCAACTGTTTTAGGAATAGCGATGCATTTAATGTCGTATCCAACTTTCTCGCCAAGTTTTGAAATTTTATAGGCTGTATCAGCTGAATCATTTCCACCATTGTAAAAAAAGTAACCAATATTATGCGCCTTAAAAACTTCTAAAAGCCTTTCATACTCTTTAGGATCATCATCAAAATTTTTTAATTTATATCTGCATGAACCAAAAGCTCCACCAGGTATTTCCATTAAATTCTTAATTGATGTTAAAGACTCTTTTGATGTATCTATTAATTCCTCTCTTAGAGCGCCAATAATTCCATTTTTACCCGCATAAACTTTGCCAATATGCTTTGGGTATTTCTTAGCTGCAAGTATCAAAGAAGCAGCTGTTGCATTTATAACTGATGTTACTCCACCAGATTGTGCATAGAAGGCATTTTTTTTCATTTATTTTATTTAAATTGTTTTTTAGGCTATCGTATCAAAAAACTATCTTAATTAAATAAGTTTTATATGAAAATACATATACTAGGAATTTGCGGCACTTTCATGGGAGGTTTAGCACAAATCTTAAAAGAATCTGGTCACGAGGTCACTGGAGCAGATAAACAATTTTATCCTCCTATGTCTGATCATCTGGAAAGCCTAAATATTAAAACGTCTGAAGGTTTTATCATAGATGATATGCCTGAATCTGACCTTTATGTTATCGGCAATGCTTTATCCAGAGGAAATCCATGCGTAGAGTTTATTTTAAATAATAAACTGCCATATAAATCAGGCCCAGAAATGCTTGGCGAAATTCTTAAAGATAGAGAAGTCATTGCTATATCTGGAACACATGGCAAAACTTCAACAGCATATATGGTGTGTCACATACTTTTAACTCAAGGAAAGGATATAGGATTTTTAGTAGGAGGCATTAGTGATTCGGTTCAAGGCTCAGCTCAGCTAGGATCTGATAATTTATTTGTTATAGAAGCAGATGAATATGATTCTGCTTTTTTTGATAAGCGATCAAAGTTTATTCACTATTCTCCAAACACACTTGTTATAAATAATATTGAATTTGATCATGCAGACATATTTAATGACTTAGAGGATGTAAAGAAACAATTTCATCACCTTGTAAAAATTGTTCCCAATAACGGGAATATAATTTATTTTGAAGAAGATTCGAATACACAAGATTTACTTAAACAGGGCAATTGGTCTAAGTTAGTGCCTATAGGAAGTAAACAGCCCTATGACATCAACTTCCAAAAAGATCTTGTAGTTGTAAAAGACAAAGAATTTTCATTATCGGATTTTATAATTTTTGGTTCGCATAATGCTAAGAATATAATTGCAGCAATTACAGCATCAAATTTAAATGGAATAAGCGTCGAAGATGCTTTTGCAGCTCTTAAAACTTTTAAAGGAGTCAAGAGAAGATTAGAAATAAAATATCAAAATTCTTCAATCATAGTTATTGACGATTTTGCGCATCATCCCACAGCTATAAAGTATTCAATAGATGCAGTAAGAAAAAAATTCTACGGTAGCAAGATCATTGGCTTAATTGAATTAGGCTCTAATACTATGTCAGAAGGAGTTCATGGAGACGCACTTGTAGGAGCTGCTTCCGATTTAGATAGTGTTATATGGATTGATCATAAAGGAGTTTTAAAAGAATTTTCTGAAAGTGTTTATAGTGATGATGTATCATCTATTAAAGCATTACATGACAGTATCAGCGAATACGATGTTTTATTAATCATGACAAATAAAAATAGTAAAAGACTTTGGAAACCCATAATTGAGTACATTAAAAGATAGCAAGATCCCAGTTTTTCCCTTAGGCCTTGTAGTATTGCCAGGGACAATTCAATCTCTTCAAATATTTGAACCAAGATATATTGATATGGTTAAGAGCTGCATGAGAAATTCTTCTGGCTTTGTTATAACACTTCAAAGTAAATCAGACGGCGATATTGAATATGGCCTTATTAGGCAAGGAACCTATGTTGAAATTATTGATTTTAATAACAATCCAAACGGCCTTCTAGGCATTACTGTAAAAGCTATCAATAAAGTAGAAATCAAAGACATTTTTCAACAAAAAGATTCACTTCATCTTGCTACCATAAAACCTTTAGTAGATCCTTTAGTTGATGATCAAGCGCTTATTGCAAAACATCCAGAGCTGGTAAACATTCTTATTCAGCTTAAAGATCATCCAAGAATAAAAACTTTACCTCTTGAAATAGATTTAACATCGGCTGACTCAGTTGCATATCATCTGGGCGGCCTTATACCACTAAGCTCTAAAGATAAACAAAGCCTTTTAGAAGCTTTTGATGCATCGCAAAGAATGAATATCTTATCTAGATTAATTAATAAATTGTCCGAAAAATAAAGATATTTATATTTTTAATCTAGGCTTGTTTGATTTTTTTCTAATCCAATTCAAACTTTTCAGAATTAAAGGCGAAGCTACCAATCTTCTCTCCAATTTATATTTACCAGGATAATCAATAAACAAAAAGCCTGTAACTAAAGTTATCAATCCTTGGCCAGGAAGTACAAGCATCATAAGACCACCAATAATCAACAAAACACCAATTATATTTTTAAGTATTAGGGTTATAAGCCTTAGAAGCGGAAATTTACTTTTCCATATTTGCGGCTGCCTATTTTTATGCAGAAAGTATGTTTCTGGTATTTGAGAAACTAACCAGCTTACTCCTAAAATGCTAAAAATAAATATAAATAATGATGAACCCCCCAACCATAATAATATTGATGGATGCTGCTCAAACCAGTTGAAGATACTATCAATAAGGGTTAAATCCATTTATAACTTACATTTTTAATCTATAATGATTTAGTATATCTTATGACCAAATTTCAATTCAAAATAAAATAATTTTGCCTAAATTAAAATTAAAAAATATTTGTCTTACAGCCCTTGAAGATAATAAAGCTGAAGATATCCTAGCCTTGGACGTAAGGAAAATATCTACTTTCGCTGATTCTATAATTATTGCCTCTGCAAACTCTAATCGACATGCAAAGTCACTATCTGAAAAAGTTATTGAAAATGTAAAGAAGAATAAAGAGTCGTTTTTAGGGGTAGAAGGTAAAAGTGAATCCGGCTGGATTCTAATTGATTGTGGAGAAGTTGTCATAAATATAATGAAGAATGATATTAGAGAATTCTATGACCTTGAAGGTTTGTGGGGAGAGACTACTCTGACTAAAAAGCCTTAAAAATGAAATGTAATATTATTAGTGTTGGTCATAAATCATCAAAATGGGAATCAGAAGGGATTAATTTTTATACTAAGCAATTACCAAAAAATTTTAAGATAAATTTCATTGATATTAAGGGAAAACAACATCCAAAGATGGCAAAAGATGAAATTCTTAAATTAGAAGAAGATCTGATTCTTCAAAAATTAACAAACAAAGAGAAAATTATAGTTTGTGATAACAGTGGAATTTCTTTTTCCTCATTTGAGTTAAGCAATCACCTCAAAAAAAGTTTTGATTTAAATCATGAAACTACTTTTGTAATAGGAGGATCGTTTGGATTATCAAAGAGAATTTTGGATAAAGCTGACTTTATATTTTCAGCATCTCGTCTCACATTTCCACATAGATTATTTAAATTAATTCTAATTGAGCAAATTTATAGAGCAAACTCAATTATTAATAATCAGCCATATCATAAATGATAGATTTACAAGAAAGATTTTTAGAAAGAAGAAGTTTTATTTATAGACTTTTTATTGTTTACATTTTGTTTGGTTTCTTGCTTTTATTAATCCTTTATCAAACATTTCAATTGCAAATTGCAAACTATACAGAATATGAATTAGCAGCTCTTGAGAATAAAACACATGAAATGAATATACAGCCAACAAGAGGCCTAATATATGACAGAGATGGCAAAATTTTAGTAAAAAATATTCCTACATTTAATCTTATTTCGATCCCAAACAAGATCAATGATCCAAAGTTATTCATTCAAAATATTAAGAGCTTTATAGAACTCTCAAAAGATGAGGAACTTATTTTTTATGAAAAATTTAGAAGCAAGGCTAGATTTAATAGAGAGCTTGTAGTTAAAACCAATTTAACTACTCAACAAATAGCCCGATTTGAGGTTCGTAAGCACAATTTGCCAAATGTTTTAGTGGAGAAAAGATATAGTAGATATAGTGACTACCCAAAATTGCTATCACATGTTCTTGGCTATATTGGGTCACCTTCTGAAGGTGAGCTTACAAGTATCTTGTCTGAGGCAATTCATCCTCGTCAAGAAACTATATTTAGTTATTCTAACGGTTTTATTGTTGGTAAGAGCGGAATTGAAAGAACTTTTGATGATACTCTCAGAGGAGAGTTCGGTGAAAAGGTATATGAGGTTGATGCTCGAGGAAAGTTATTAGATGAGATCAGCTTAAAATCACCTAAAGAAGGAGAAAGTATTTTCACCTCTTTAGACTTGGGCTCACACGTTGCTGCAAATAATGCTTTAAAGGGTCGTCGAGGTGCAGTTGTTGCAATAGATATAGATAACGGAGGAATTGTTACTTTATTTAGTTCACCTTCTTTTTCAATTAATGATTTATCTAATGGGATATCAAGAAATGAATTTGATATTTTAATAAATGATCCAAATAAACCTTTTTTTAACAGAGCTCTTAAAGGACGTTATCCACCCGCTTCAACAATAAAACCTGCTCTAGGTATATTTGGTTTGCAAAATAATTTAGTGGATTGGAATTATTCCATTCAAGATCCCGGATTCTTTACTTTACCTGAAGATGGCAGAGTATATAGAGGCTGGAAGAAAGGAGGCCATGGTCAAGTAGATCTTGAAAAAGCTATTATAGTAAGTTCAAATACATATTTTTTCTCTCTTGCTTACAGATCCAATATTGAAGAATTATCAAATCATTTAGCGAAATTAGGTTTTGGTAAAAAAGTATGCTCAGATTGTTTTGACGAAGATAAAGGTCTAATTCCTAACCCTCAATGGAAAAGGAATAAATTAAATTCAGGATGGGCAAGAGGCGACACGGTCAATCTCGGAGTTGGTCAAGGTTATATGGTTGCTACACCTATACAATTAGCTTATTACAGCAGCGTTCTTGCAAAGAAGGGCTTTGCAAATGAATTATCATTAGTTCAAACACCGGAAAAGAAAACCAAAGATGTTAACTTAGCAAATTTTTCTCCAATAGATTGGGAAAAACTTCATCAATCTATGACAGATGTTATTAACTCACCAATAGGAACTTCCCGAAGATTAAAAGATTTATCATCTTTCCAAGTTGCTGCAAAATCTGGAACAGCTGAGCTAGTTAGTTTAGATAGCAAAGAGGACTATTTGCTTATAAGAGAGAATGAAGCTCAACGTGATCATGCAATAATGATTGCATTTGGACCAATGCCAAAACCAAAATATGCAGTTAGCGTTGTTATTGAAAATGGCGAGAGTGGCGGAGCTGTAGCTGGACCAGTAGCTATAGCTGTTTTAAAGGAGCTTGTAGAGTAATGCGATTTATGAAATTCAAGCGCTTCGATTTTTTTTATGATCCATATTTATTATTTTCTATTATTTTATTATCAGTAGTGGGTTTGGTTGTATTATTTAGTGCATCCCAAGGCGACTTAAATATTATTATTAAGCAATCTATATTTGTTTTTTTTGGAATCTTTTTGATGATTTGCGTTAGTCAACCTGATCCAGCATTTTATAAGAATTTATCAGCTTTATTTCTAGTAATTTCGATCATACTTGTTATTTTAACGATATTATTTGGAAATGAAGTAAATGGAGCAAAGCGTTGGTTAGACTTGGGATTTTTTTCATTACAACCATCTGAATTAATAAAAATAGCATTACCTATTTATCTGTCAGCATATCTTTATGATAAATCTCTTCCTATAAATCTAAAACATACTTTTATTTCATTAATAATTATTGGAATCTCTTTTCGCTTAATTGTTTTTCAACCTGATCTTGGAACAAGCATCGTCGTTTTATTAGCTGGATTTTATGTGTTATTCCTAGCAGGCCTTAGTTGGAAATTTATTGGCTCCACCATAGCTATTTTTATTTTGTCGCTACCTTTTTTATGGAATAATCTACTAGCTCCTTTTCAAAGACAAAGAATAGCTACTTTCCTTAATCCCGATGCAGATCCATTTGGGACGGGTTGGAACATAACCCAATCCAAAATTGCTATTGGATCAGGTGGCTTTTTTGGCAAGGGATATGGCTCAGGGTCGCAAGCGCATTTAGATTTCTTGCCTGAGACTAAAACTGATTTTATTTTTGCTGTTATAGCAGAAGAGTTTGGATTTATTGGCACTTTAATACTTTTTGCTATTTATACTTTTATTTTACTGAGATGTTTCTATTTATCATTCAATGCTAGAGATAGATTCTGCAGGCTAACAATAGGCGGTCTTAGCTTGGTTTTCATAACTACAATTTTAGTTAATCTTGGAATGGTTGTTGGAATTCTCCCAGTTGTAGGAATGCCATTACCATTTATAAGCATGGGAGGTTCATCCTTACTATCTTTCTATATAGCTTTTGGTATTATTATTTCTATGGCATCACACAAGAAATTAATAAGACAATGAAGTATTTTCTTACTCTATCTTTGCTTTTCAGCGTTATTATTTCTGCTGATTATTCTCAACATCCTGAAGCTCAGGATTTAATAGATACTTTAGTTGATGAGTTTGGATTTGAACGAAATTATGTAATTACTGTTCTTAAATCCGCGCAAAGACAGGACAAGATCCTAGAATCCATGTCATCTCCTGCAGAATTTACGTGGACTTGGGATAGATACAAAAAGCTTTTTATTGAAGAAAAGCGAATAATAAATGGCAGGAAATTTATTCTGGAAAATAAAGTTTTGTTTGACAGGGTGGAAAAAGATTTTGGTGTCCCGAGAGAAATCATAACTGCAATCTTAGGCGTTGAAACAAGATACGGAAAAATTAAAGGTAATCATAAGGTTCTAGATAGCTTAGCAACTTTAGGTTTTGATTTTCCTCGAAGATCTAAATTTTTTAAAAGTGAACTCATTGAATTTTTTCAATTAACTCAAGAAAATAATTTAGATATCTTCTCTGTGGAAGGTTCATATGCAGGCGCTATGGGATATGGTCAATTTATATCATCAAGTTATCGTGCATATGCAGTTGATTATGATGGAGATGGATATGTAGATTTATTTAATTCTGTTCCAGATGCTGTAGCAAGTATTGCAAATTATTTGAAAATTCATGGCTGGGAAGCTGATGGAAAAATTGTAAACCAAATTTCATTTAACAATGTCAGAAAACCATATTTATTTGGAGAATCTTCTAAAAAATTTATACCCCTTACTTTTACAGAAGGATTTAATCAGGATTATGTCATCAAAGAAGGAGATTCTTTGCTAGAAATAGCTATAGATAATAATCTAGATATAGAAACTTTAATGTCAATGAATAAAATAGATGATCCAAATCTTGTAAAAATTGGTCAAAAATTATTAATTAGTAAGAAAAAAGATCTTTATTTTATTGGGGATGTCAATTTTATAGCAATTACCAAATATAATATTAGTCACTTTTATGCTATGGCAGTATATTATTTATCTCTAGAGTTAAAATTATGAAAAATTTCTTTGTATCCTTATTAACACTTCAAATATTCTTTATTGGAGCTCAATCTTTTGTACCTAACCCCCCAGAGCTAGATTTAAAGAGTTATATTTTAATAGAGCCCAATACCAATACTGTAATAGCTGAGTTCAATTCAGATGCCCAGATTGAACCTGCTAGCATGACTAAAGTGATGACGAGCTATGTTATTGCTGATCAAATAGATAATGACTTAATTGATCTTGAGGATGAAGTATTTATTTCAAATAAAGCATGGAAAATGGAAGGCTCAAGAATGTTTATTGAAGCGGGTAAAAGAGTTTCAGTTTCAGATTTATTAAAAGGCATAATTATTCAATCCGGAAATGATGCCTCAGTTGCTCTGGCTGAATATGCTGGCGGAACAGAAGATGGTTTTGTAGACTTAATGAATGCCTATGCTGGATCTTTAGGCTTAAGAAATACTCTTTTTCAAAATGCTACAGGTTTGCCAGATTCAAATCATTTTACTAGCACTGGTGATTTAGCAAAACTGACAGCAAGTTTTATAGAGAGATTTCCAGAACACTACTCTACTTATAAAGAAAAACAATATACCTATAATGGCATTAAGCAGTTGAACAGAAATAGACTTCTATGGAAAGATGATTCTTCTGATGGTGTCAAAACAGGCCATACTGAATCTGCTGGCTATTGTTTAATAGGTTCAGCTAAAAGAGGTGAAATGAGACTTATTACTGTTGTTGCTGGTAGTCCATCCGACAATGCTAGGTTCGATAGTTCGCAAAGGCTACTAGAGTATGGGTTTAGATTTTTTGCTACACAAAAACAACTTGCTAAAGATCAATCACTAAAAAGTATAAAGGTATGGGGAGGTCAGAAAGAATCTGTTGAGATTGGATCAGCTAAAGATGTATATGTAACATTGCCGAGGATGGTATTTAAAGATCTAGTTGTAAATTATAACTATAAGAATAATTTAAAAGCCCCAATAGTTAAGGGTCAGATTATTGGATCTATAGATATAGTTAGCCAAGATAAGATTGTATCGACATCTGAGTTGGTTGCATTGGAGGATGTTGAAGCAAAAGGTTTTTTTGGAAGATTATGGTCTAGTATTTGGTATTGGATACTAAGCCTTTTTGGACTTACTGGTGACTAAAAAAATTCAAGCCGTCTATCAAGGCTGCTTTAAAAACTTAGATGAAATTCAAGTCTCTCCGATGAGTAGAGCCTTTTTATTTTCAGATAGCATTTATGAGGTAATACCTTTTCAAAATAGAAATCTAATTTGTGCAGATGAGCATTTTAAAAGACTCTCCTTTAGCGCTTCTGAACTAAAGATAAACCTTGATGTAGAAAAGGTTAAAAAGGAAGTTGATCATCTCTTTAAAAATTCTCTATGCAATGATGGCTATATCTATTATCAAGTATCTAGAGGAATAGATGATATGCGTTCTCACCTATATTCTCCTGATATATCAAATGAAACTTTTGGTTATCTTACACCCATCAAATTCCTATCAAGACCGCTCAAAGTTGCAATTTGTGAGGATATAAGATGGGGAAGATGTGATATCAAGACTACTTCTTTGTTAGGTAATGTTATGCAAATGAATAATTTTCAGGACAAAAATTGTGATGAGATAATAATGCATCGAAATAATATAATTACTGAAGGCGGCGCAAGCAATATTTTCTTTGTAAGAGATAAGAAGATATGTACATCAAAGCTATCAAAAAATATTTTGCCTGGAATCACTAGGAATATTTTAATAAAAGTAATTAAAGAAAATAATTTACCATTTGAAGAGGGAGACTTTTCAATAGATGATCTCAAGCAAGCATCTTCAATTTGGTTTACAAGTTCAACTAAGGGCCTAGCTAGCGTTAAAGAAGTTTTAGATTGTAATATTAAACTTGATCAAAACGATGAATTGCTTCTTACATGTCAAGCTTTGTATAAAGCTGAAATTATTAATTAGAAGCTAGTTTACATATAAGCGACTCTAATCCTAACCAAAAGTCTTTTTTTCTCAGGCCTTTGAGTGAAAGTTCCAGTTCGTATACATCCTTTTGAATTAGATCAAGATCATTAACTGTTTGTTTTTTTAAAAATGATAAGTAGTCATTCATTTTTGATTGCCAAATACCATTATTTTTTAGAAATACTTGAGGATTTGAATCTTTGGAGGCTAGATATGTGAGACTAGTTATCTTACTAACAATCCATACTAATAATGGACCACTAGTGTTATCGGCCTTTTTGAGCGTATGAATTATTTTAATTGCTTTCGAGGCTTTTCTTTGAATAATTGCATCTTCTAATTCAAAAGGACTAAATTCTGATGAGCCTACCATATGATTTCTTAAAGCATTTAGATCCTTATTGCTTTCACTATTGTTTTTATATAGCAACCTTAAAAGTTCAATTTCATTTTGTTGAGCAACAAGATTTCCAGAATGCATATCAGCCAATAACTTGGCTATAGGGGTTCTATAATCTGAAGGCATAAAATCAAGATTTTTCTTAAGCCAGATCTGTTCCTCAAATGATTTTAGTTTTTTGCATTCCACTATAAGCGAAAATTCATCCATCTTTTTTGCCCATTTAGATAAAAGACTTACTTTTTCCAAATGAGTATTAATGATTATGGATACATTCTTATGATTATTAATTTCATCATTAAAAATTGATGTGATGCTTTCAGGAATCTTGCCTGAGCCATGCTTTATTTCTATTATGATATTAGATCCAAATAAAGAACCTCCAGCATTCGCAGCTATTGTTGCTGGAATATCTTTAAAGTTCTCATCATTTAAAATAATTTTTTCTTCAAATCCTTTCTTTTGTAAATTATTTAGAATTCTTGATCGGACATGATTTTTTAGTATTATTTCAGAACCAAAAATAAAAAAAATATTACCCGAACTTTCTAAGTGTTTGCCTAGATTTATTGCTTCACATTTCAATTAATCGAACCTCTAAAGTCAATTGGTTGATTAGGTCTTTTTGAATTACATCTTCCAAACTGCTAACTGTTTCTTTTTCTGCGAGTGGATTTAACTCTGAAACGCTAAAGTTTTTAATTGAGATAAACTTTTTTCTTAATTTTGATTGATCATCATAAATAATTACAGTTAATTCACCTTTTAATTCACTCTCTAAGGCGCGTAAAGAGGGGCCTCCATAAATTTTTCTTTCTTTAATTTGATATTTTTCGATAGTGACCATCAGATTACTTGAGCCATCATCTATTAATTCTTTAAATTTAATTTTAAGAGAATTCGGAATATTATTTTCAAAAGATACATTATTTATGTTTATATAATTTTGATTTGTTACAGGCATATAACCACATCCTGCAAGAACAAGAGAAAAAATGATTACTGTTATATTTCTTTTTAACATGATTATTTTAGTGAGTTTATATAACAAAATTTATTATCTTATTTTTTATGTAGATTACTTTCTTAATATCATTGTTGGCTATCGTATTTGCAACATTATCTATCTCCAAGACTAATGATTGAATCTCATCCTCATCAAGGTCCTTTGCAATAATCGTCTTTCCTCTTACTTTGCCATTAACTTGTACAACTATCTCAAATTCCTCAATTTCTAAAAGCTCTTCATTAAATTTAGGCCACCAAGAATCTACAGGAACATCATCTGTATTAAAACTTGCCCAAAGATGCTCACTAATGTGAGGCGTTATAGGTGAAAGCATCTTTAAGATAAAAATAATAGCTTCATCAAGACAATATTTTTGAGAATTTGAAGCTGTATCTTTTTTAAATTCATCTGGGATGAAGTTTAGCAGCTCCATTATTGATGCAATTGCTGTATTAAATGCATAACGAGACTCATAATCATTAGTAACTTTTTTAAGAGTAGCATGTGACTTCCGTCTCAATGCTAATTCATCTTTTTTAAAATTCTGGTCTTCACCAAGTTCATTGAATTTCCGTTCAGAAATTAAATTCCATACCTTTTTAAGGAATCTTGAAGCTCCCTCAACTGACGATTCGCTCCATTCTAAGCTTTGCTCAGGTGGTGCTGTAAACATCATATAAAGTCTTACAGTATCTGCGCCGTAGTTATCAATATATGACTGTGGGTCAACTGTATTACCTTTTGACTTAGACATTTTTGCCCCGTCTTTTAAAACCATCCCTTGAGTCAATAACTTTTTAAAAGGTTCATCACTATTGACCATATCCAAGTCTCTAAGTGCCTTATGAAAGAATCTTGAGTATAGAAGATGTAAAATAGCATGCTCAACTCCACCAATATACAAATCTACAGGAAGCCAATAATTAGAATCCTTACCAAATATTTCTTGATCATTATCAGCTGAAGGGAATCTTGCGTAGTACCATGAAGAATCCATAAAAGTATCAAAAGTATCAGCTTCTCTTTTTATATTTTCTGCTACTTTTAAAAACTTTTTATTTTTGCTAAGTGGTACTGGTGCAGAATTCTCTTCTAATTCTGGCAAAACTACTGGTAGCTCATCTTCATCTAAAACCCTTGGAGTGCCGTTTTCATAAACAACAGGAATAGGGCATCCCCAGTATCTTTGCCTGCTAACTCCCCAATCCCTTAGTCTAAATTGTATTAATTCATTACCAAGATTTTTTTCTTCAAGATAACTTTTAATTTTATAAATTGCATCATCTGAATCTAAGTCACTAAATTGCGAAGAATTAATTAATTTACCTTTATCTAATAACGGGAGCTCATCCTCCTCAGTAGTTTTTATAACTTGGTTAATTTCAATATTATATTTCTTAGCAAATTCAAAGTCTCTTTGATCATGTGCAGGTACGCCCATAACAACCCCTGTTCCATAATCAAGTAATACAAAGTTCCCAATCCAAACAGGAATTAATTTTTTAGTAATTGGGTGGATTACCTTAATTTCAGTTTCAAAGCCCAACTTTTCCGCCTTAGCCATATCTGCCTCAGCAACTGATGTTTCTTTGCATTTAGCAAGAAATTTATCAATTGATGGATTTTTTTTAGCTAAATCGATAGATATTTGATGATTGGGTGAAATTGCAATAAATGAAACTCCAAAAATAGTATCTGGTCTAGTTGTGAATGCTGTTAAAAACTCCGTAGAATTATCAATTTGATACTTTACCTCTGCTCCACTAGACTTACCAATCCAGTTTTTCTGCATAGTTTTTACATTCTCAGGCCAATCAAGATCATCTAATGATGACAATAACTCCTCAGCATAATCTGTAATCTTTAAGAACCACTGATCAATCTCTTTGATTTCAATCTGAGCACCAGATCTCCAACCTTTTCCATCAATAACTTGCTCATTAGCAAGGACAGTATTATCTACCGGATCCCAGTTAACGACTGCCTTTTTTCTATAAACTAACCCTTTATCAGCAAATTTTTTAAAAATTAATTGCTCCCAGCCGTAATAACTCGCATCGCAAGTTTTTAATTCTTTAGACCAATCGTAACTTAGACCCAGTGATTTCAACTGAACCTTCATATTCTCAATATTTTCACGTGTCCACTCATCTGGACTCACTTGATTTGCTATAGCTGCATTTTCAGCTGGTAAGCCAAATGCATCCCAACCCATTGGCTGGAAAACATTAAAATCATTCATTCTTTTGTATCTAGATATTACATCTCCAATTGTGTAATTTCTGACGTGTCCCATATGTAATTTTCCAGAAGGGTATGGGAACATTGATAAACAATAAAATTTTTCTCTATCATCAGCTTTTACTTGAAATTTTTTTTGTTTTTCCCAAGAAATTTGGATTTCTTTCTCTAGAATACTTGGATCGTATGGCTTAGTCATAATTTTTAAAAAACTCGTTCTCTAAATAATTGATTGTATGCTTATTATTATTAAATGTTTCATCATGCATCAGGGCTTGATGTAATGAATGGTTTGTATCGATTCCTTCAACAAAGAATTCATCTAAAGCACTAACCATTCTTTTTATACACGAACTTCTAGTATTAGCTATGGTTATTATTTTTGCCAGTAAAGAATCATAATATGGAGGTACTTCATAACCAGAATATATATGTGAATCAAATCTAATTCCAAAACCTCCAGGGGGGTGCATCTTGCTAATTAATCCTGGAGATGGTGTAAATGTTTTCGGATTTTCTGCATTTATTCTGCACTCAATAGCATGACCTCTATAAGAAATTTTAGATTGCTCAAGATATATAGGCATATTTAGAGCAATTTTTAATTGAGCTTTAACCAAGTCAAACCCAGTTATCATTTCAGAGACAGGATGTTCTACCTGAATTCTTGTATTCATTTCAATAAAATAAAAATTATCATTTTCATATAGAAATTCTAAGGTGCCAACACCCTCATAATTGATATCCTCACATAATTTAATGCATGATGTTAGCGTCTCTGACAATGCTTTTTCATTAAGATTTAATGCAGGAGCTTCTTCAATAATTTTCTGATGCCGCCTTTGTATACTGCAATCTCTTGTTCCAAGATGAATTGCATTACCTTTGCCATCGCCAACAACTTGAACCTCAATATGTCTAGGGTTGGAAATAAATTTTTCTAAATAAACAACATTATTTCCAAATGCATTCATAGCCTCCTGCATAGTTATTTCTATACCATTAAGCAGCTCATCACTAGAGTTAATAAGCCTCATACCTCTTCCACCACCACCTGCAGTAGCTTTTATCATCAAAGGATACCCAATTTCATATGCAATTTTTAATATCTCATCTTGATCATCAGGTAGATCATCTTTATACCCAGGCACAATTTTGATTCCAGCTTTTTCAGCAATATTTTTCGCTGTGATCTTATCCCCCATCAATTTAATAGTTTCAGAATTTGGCCCAATAAACTTAAACCCACTTTCTTCACATTTTTCAGCAAAACCAAAATCTTCAGCTAAAAAACCATAGCCAGGATATATTGCATCAACATTTGTTAATTCCGCAGCGGATAATATAGAGGGAACATTTAGATAACTTTCAATTGGATTTTCAGGACCTATGCAAACTGTTTCATCAGCAAACTTAAGATGTTTTAAATTTTTATCACCAGAAGAATATATAGCTACAGTTTGGATATCTAATTCTTTGCAAGCCCTAATTGCTCGTAGGGCTATTTCTCCTCTGTTGGCAATAAGTACTTTATGTGTCATTTCACTCTATGGTTATTAGGGTTTGATCAAACTCAACAGGTTGTCCATCATCAGGAAGTATGGAAACCACTTTCCCGCTATATTCTGATTTAATTTCATTCATCATTTTCATAGCTTCAACAATACATACCACATCACCTTCATTAACAGTATCACCAACACTTACATACGGTGGCTTTTCGGGATTAGGTTTTCGATAAAAAGTACCAACAATTGGAGATTTAATGAGCTTGCCTTCCTCTATCGAACTAGATTCCAAAGTATTACTTGTCTTAGTTTCTGCCTGTTGAGGTTTTTCAAAAACATTTGTAGAAATAAGATTATTTTGACCTCTTGATATTCTTACCGATTCCTCACCTTGACTTACTTCAATTTCATTTAAATCTGATTCTTGAAGCATTTGAATAAGTTTTTTTATTTTTCTAATATCCATATTACGACCCTTTAAAATTTTTTATTACATCTATAAGTGCTTTTTCATAACCCTCTATACCCATGCCTGAAAATACTTTTTCAGCTATATCAGAAAAATATGATCGATGTCTGAAATCTTCTCTTGCTGAGATGTCTGAAATATGAATTTCATAAAAGGGAATACCAATACCTAATAAGGCATCTCTTAAAGCAATGCTTGTATGAGTGTATGCCGCAGGATTTATTAATATAAATTCAATATTTTGATTAGGGGCATTGTGAATAGCATCGATTAATTCATGTTCAGCATTTGACTGTAAGGAGATTAATTCACAGCCTTGAACCTCAGCTATTTTATTTAAGTTATTAGTAAGATCATCTAAGCTAGTCTCACCATAAATAGACTCTTCTCTCGATCCAAGTAAATTAAGATTAGGCCCATTAAGTAATAGTATTTTCATGTTTATTGATTTTAGCTATATTTTCTAAGGTATTACAGGATTTTATCAGAAATTGTATATGTCACAGTTTTCATTGGATAACAAAAACCAGCTTCTGCACAACCTCTGTAATTAACGGTGATAGTATCTTGAGTAATATCTAATATTTTTGGCATAGCAAATGTGATTCGAAATCTTTTTTTAAGAATAGGTACATTCCCAAAGAATATATCATCGTATCTGCTCTGATAACTTTCTTGAACACTATATGCAATATCAGTTTTGTTATATTGAAGTTTGACATCATCTAAATATAAGTAATGTTCAGGTGCAATTTCCCAATCAAGCTCAGATTTTATTTGTCCAATTTTTTCAGTTAATTTAAAAGCTTTATCCGGACTTAAAATATCATTTTGCTTTTTGATTATTTCCAGAAGATCATCACTAAACAGACTGCCATGACTAAATATTAATAAAAAGTATAATAATATGGGAGCTTTAACATTCATTTAATGCATTATATGGAAATAATGATTAAAAGAGACTAATTTTTATAAAGATTTAAATTTCAAAATGTATATAAACTATCAAAGAATTTTTTTAAATATCTTTTTCTTAATTCCGGCCTGGGTTTTAAGAATATTTATATGGAAAAAAGATAATTACATCCGCGGTCAAGTCTTAGACTTCAAATCTTCATTATTTATTGCTCTTACGCCTGCTAGTTTGCTAGCAAAAACAGAGTTTGCTGATGATCTAAGAAAGGCTATAAATGATGCGAGAATTGCAACTCCTGTTTCGTTAAAACCAAAAAAACCAGTAACAACCAAAGATCACCTTATTGATACTGATGATTCCACTATGTTATGTAGGGAATATTCGCCTCTTAAAGTCTCATCAGATAAGGTGATTTTATACTTTCATGGCGGTGGATACGTAATAGGTGATGTTATGACTCATGATAGATGGGTTTCCAATATGGCAAATTCTTTAGAAGTTAAAATCTTTTCACTAAACTATAGGCTGGCTCCTGAAAATAAATTTCCCAATGCATTAAATGATTCGTGTATTACATTAGACTGGCTAAATCAGAAAGGTTACGCCAACGAAATGATAAGTTTATGTGGAGATAGTGCCGGGGCGCATCTTGCTGCAGCTACTTCAAATCATTTAGCACTCAACAATATGAGATTACCATCAAGTCAATGTCTTATATATCCGATGGTAGATCCGGCATGTAACTCAGAGTCACATAATCTATTTGGAGATGGTTATTTCTTAACAAATGATACAATGATCTGGTTTTGGGATCAGCTAAGAAGCTCTGATATTGATGATGATGATATAAGATTTAATTTAAGCAAATTTCCTAAAGACTTAGAGAATCCAAAGACATTAATAATTACTGCTGGATTTGATCCTTTGTCTGATGAGGGCGAGGATTATGCAGCAATATTAAATGATAATGGCATAAGCGTAGAGCACATACATTATCCAAATATGTTTCATGGGTTTGTAACGATGACAAAATTAAAAGCAGCGAAATATGCAGCTAATAATTTTTTGGAAGATTATAAGAAGATATTATGAATAGATTATTAGAAGTTAAAAACTTATCTGTAGACTTTAATGTTCGTGATACTAAATTTCGAGCTGTTAATGATATAAGTTTAAATTTAGATAAAAATGAGACTATGGCTCTTGTTGGAGAGTCTGGGTCGGGTAAATCTGTAACCGCTATGTCTATCCTGCAATTATTACCAGAGTTAAAAACATCTTATCCTGGCAATTCTTCAATAGTTTTTAATAATATTGATATTTTAAAGGCAAGCAGCAGAGAATTGAGGGATATAAGAGGAAATCAGGTATCAATGATTTTTCAAGAACCAATGACTTCTTTAAATCCATATCACAAAGTAGGAAAACAAATTATGGAGTCTGCACTTTTGCACTCTAGTTTATCCAAAGCAGAGGCTGAAAAAGAAGCCAAGCATTTAATGGAACTTGTAGAGATACCAGATGTAGACAGAAGATTTAATGCTTATCCGCATGAACTTTCAGGAGGTCAAAGACAACGAATAATGATTGCAATGGCGTTAGTGAATAAACCAAAACTATTGATTGCAGATGAGCCAACCACAGCCCTTGACGTAACAATTCAAGCCCAGATCTTAGATCTTATGGGTAAGCTCAAATCTGAGTTGGGTATGTCTATTCTTTTCATTACACACGATCTTGGTCTTGTAAGAGAATTTTCAGATACTGTATCTGTTATGAAAGACGGAAAAATTGTCGAACAAGGTGATACTCAAATGATATTTAATAATCCGCAAGATGAATATACTAAGAAATTATTAGATTCTGAACCTCTTCCAAAAACTGATTTATTATCAAAAACTTCATCGATGATAAAAGTACAAAATTTAAATATTTATTATGATATTCCTTCAATCAATTTTTTGAAAAAGAACAGATTTCATGCTGTTAAAGATATCTCTTTTGATATCCAAAAAAATACCACCATTGGTCTTGTGGGAGAGTCTGGCTCAGGAAAGTCAACATTAGGAAGAGCTATTGCAAACCTTTTGAAATATGAAGGGCAGATTTTATATAAAGGCAAAGATTTACAGTCTTTTAATGCTAAAGAAATGCAAAACTTAAAAAAGGATGTACAAATTATTTTTCAAGATCCATACGGATCTCTATCACCCAGAATGACCATTGGTGAAATTATTGGAGAAGGTTTAGATGTTCATTTTGATCTGAATAACGAAGAAAAAAATACAAAGATCAATAATGCTATGAATGACGTTGGCATTGATCCAAGTATGAAATTTAAATACCCACATGAATTTTCAGGAGGTCAAAGGCAAAGAATTGCTATTGCTAGATCAATAATCTTACAACCTGCATTTATGATTCTTGATGAGCCAACATCTGCTCTTGATAGATCTATTCAGATACAAATTATTGACCTATTAAAAAGTATTCAAGATAAATATGAACTTACATATTTATTTATTAGTCACGATTTAAAAGTTATTAGATCTGTGTCCGATTCAATTTTTGTTATGCAGGATGGAAATCTTGTTGAATCCGGTTTAGCTGATGAAGTGTTTAATAACCCGAAAAAAGACTACACAAATAAATTACTTACAGCTGCATTGAAGTATGCAACTAATTAATTTTTTATGACAAACAGAAAATATTCAAAAGACTTAGTTGATGGGCCGAATCAAGCTGCTTCAAGGTCTATGCTTAGAGGCGCCGGCTTTACAACTGAGGACTTTAGCAAACCTTTTGTTGGAATTGCTTCAACTGGTGCAAAAGTAACTCCATGTAATATGCACATCAATGATCTTGCTAATGTCGTAGAAGAATCAATAGATAATGAGGGCGGTAAAGGTATTCTATTTAACACTATTACAGTCTCAGATGGGATTTCCATGGGAACCCAAGGGATGAAGTATTCTTTGGTTTCAAGAGAAGTAATCGCTGATTCTATTGAAACGGTTGTGGGATGTCTTGGTTATGATGGTGTGGTTGCTATTGGTGGTTGTGATAAAAATATGCCAGGCTGTTTAATTGGTCTCGCTAGATTAAATAGACCATCTATATTTGTTTATGGAGGATCTATTAGGCCAAGTGAAAAGAATACAGATTACGTAACGGTTTGTGAGAAAGTTGGTGAATTTGCTAAGGGGACTATAACTGAAGAAGAGTTAATTGAAATTGAAACTATTTCAGTTAAAGGTCCTGGTTCATGTGGAGGAATGTATACAGCAAATACAATGGCATCAGCAATTGAAGCTTTAGGTATGAGTTTGCCTGGCAGCAGTAGCCAAGACGCATTATCAAATAATAAAACAGATGATTGTAAAGCTTCAGGCCAAGCGGTAATGCATTTATTAGATAAAGATATTAAACCTTCCGATATTATGACTAAGAAAGCTTTTGAGAATGCTATTACTGTGGTCATTGCTTTAGGTGGCTCAACAAATGCAGTATTACATTTATTAGCTATGGCAAATGCTATAGGTGTAGATTTGCACCTAGATGATTTCAGCAGAATTGGAAAAAACACACCTGTTCTTGCTGATTTAAAACCTTTTGGCACCCATTTCATGTCGCAATTAAACGCACAAGGTGGAATAGAGCCAGTAATGAAAATGTTGCTTGAACAAAATTTGCTTCATGGAGACTGCTTAACGGTTACAGGAAAAACAGTTGCAGAAAATCTTAAATTAATTAAAGGTTATACAAAAGAACAATCGATTATTATGGGCCTTGATAAACCTATTAAAAATAATAGTCATTTAA
>Ga0209503_10000353_pt1 | contig 30153 bp, 26 predicted proteins | sample SouAtlMetagenome_2_FD_187448 | JGI IMG/M metagenome (GOLD analysis project Ga0209503, IMG submission 187448) | Marine eukaryotic phytoplankton communities from Atlantic Ocean - South Atlantic ANT15 Metagenome (SPAdes) (version 2) | ecosystem: Environmental > Aquatic > Marine > Oceanic | place... | reverse complement strand
GAACCGCACTGAGAGAGTTCATCGTGCAGGTCACTCCGTCTCCTGCGGATACATCCACGATGGACTGGCTGCCTGTGTTGACGAGTGCGAGGTTCGACCCCATCTCATTGAGGCCGTCGCCCCTGTTCTGGGTGTCCCCGTAGCCGAGTTGTCCCGCTTGGTTGGCTCCCCAGCACTTGACCCGCGCAGCACTGACGAGCGCGCAGACGTGGTCCTTCCCTGCATCTATGGCCTGGACCGAATTGTAGTTGGTGTCCGCGATGGCCATCGAGTCGCCCATCTCCCCGGAGCTGTCGCCCTGGTTCGAGGTGGTCCCTATTCCCAGCTGGCCATGGCTGTTGTAGCCCCAGCAGGCCACATCGCCGTTGTCGAGTATGGCGCATGTGAAGTCGTCCCCAGCGGTTATCTGGACCGCCGTCCTCCCTGTCGGGAAGTCAACGGCCGCCATGCTGGCGCCCATCTCTCCCGAGTCGTCCCCCACGTCGGAGGTGCTCTCGATGCCCAGCTGGCCTTGGGAGTTGTCGCCCCAGCAGAACACCTCCCCGTTGGAGAACAGAGCGCAGGAATGGTCCCAGCCCATGGCCAGGGAGATCGGCGTGGCGGAGGCGAGAGAGGGGGTTATCGAGGTGATGGTGGAGTGGTCGCCGATTTCGTCCGCGGAGTCGCCCATGAAGGAGGTATTGCCGATTCCGAGCTGTCCCTGGCTGTTGTCTCCCCAGCAGGTGATTTCTCCATTGTCCAGGATTGCGCAGGTGTGGCTGTGACCGGCCTCTATTTCGACAACGGTCCTGCCAGAGGGCAGAGGGAGATACGGCAGCACTTCGCCCGTCTCCTGGTAGCCGTCCCCGAATCCGTCGACATCGCTGTACCCTATTCCGAGCAGCGTGGTCTCGCCCCAGCATTTTACCGACCCGTTCTCGAAGAGCGCGCAGGTATGGCTCTCACCGAGCGTGGCCTTCGTGATGTTGAGGCCGTTGCCCGTGTCGACGAACGGCAGATTCTCGCCCATCTCGCCGGTATCGTCGCCTATGTCTAGCGTGTTGCCGATGCCAAGTTGCCCCATGTCCCCGATACCCCAGCATTTCATGCGGTTTCCGAAGTCATATGCATCATCGCCGAAGACGCAGGTGTGACCTGCTCCCACGGAGAGGGATGTGACATTGAGGTGTCGTTGGCTATTCGCCCCGTTGTGGGTTTCCATAGGGTCCTCGGACTCCCTCGCCGCTTCATACGGAGACCCTGTGAAATATGCAGTCTGCACGAGCATGATCATGAGGAAGGAAAGGAGCATTGCACGCCTTTTCTGACTTGAGTTACCATATTCTCTGGCGGTGTTTCTGGCATTCGACAAGGCATAGCCTGCGGACATGGCCCATCCAACAACGAACACATATTAGAAAACAGACCTTTCATAACAGGGATTAGATTAGGAGCATTTCGTTTATGAGTCTCGGCATTGTAGATATCGGCGCGCTTCTCGCCCTGGTTACTGTAGGAATCGCGACCCCTGGGCCGAATAATATGACCTGTTTCGTTCATTCGGGCGTGCATGGTTGGAGAAAGACTGTATCGCTGATTTTCGGGATGGTGCTGGGCTTTGTTGCATTGAACTCATTTGTTCTCTTTATCGTCGTAGAATCCTCGGGGATAGAGTCTGTATCGACATTCATCCACTGGATGGGCGTCGTGTTCATCATCCTGCTCGGATTGACGATATCCCGGATTTCAGCAGTATTCGAGGTCACGGAGGATCTTCCGCTCCTTGGTGTGAGGACTGGTTTCCTCATGCAATGGGTGAATGGCAAGGAGTGGGGTTTCGTGTCCCTGTACATGACTCAATTCCTCGATGATTTCGGAGGGGGCTTTCAGGGAGGTTTCTCGATTATCGGCATCGTGACGCTATACTGCATTTTTGGGGTAAGCGCATGGACGGCCTTCGGACAGACCTTGGAGGGTGCCTTCAGATCTAAGAAATTCACAGACAGGGCATTTCCGGTAGCTGGCGTCATTCTTGTCATAATCGGCCTGGCTGCCGCGATGAGAGGGGCATGATCGTCACATAGTGTCTGACCAGGAGGTCATGATGCTCATCTCGCCTCGCTGGAGATGTTCCGAGACAGTCGCTTGCTTGAGGTTTAGCTTGTCCGCTATGTCTCGTTGAGTGCATCTTCTCGGGTATTCATAGTAGCCCATCGATATTGCAGTTTTTACGGTCTCTCTTCTACGATCGGGAATCTCCTCGACGAAGAATTCTGTTTTTGGGGAGGACAGCGTGAATAGTATCTTGTTCGTGGACATCACCTCTCTGACTTTTTTCGCCATCTCCCTCAGGCTGGGCTGCTCTCCGACGACCGTGATGACGATTCCTCGTTCCCTATCCCAGTTAGAGGGGCTCGTTGGCCAAACTTTGGAGATTTTTGTGAGTTGGGAGAAGAAGGGGCCCTTCATTTCACCCATAACGACTGCTGTGTGCGTATTTTCAGAGTGGACCTCATGCACTGATAGGATTTCTGACAGAGGATCGTCTGGGCCTAATTCCATGAATTGTTCAAGAGACTGTGGTTCTTTCTTGGTTACTTCGAGAAGGTGCAGGAAGCTCCCTTTGCTTGGAACCGTTCCCAGAAATCTCCCACTTGGGAAATATTCTGTGAGTCCGTAACCTTTGGTTCTGGACCAATCAGGAGGCTTCAGGGACAGTCCGATTGTCCTCAGGTTGTAATTGCTCACGGAGCCGCGTGAAGGGGGCTATCGTATAGCACCATCTATCATGAAAGGTTCACTCAGTATCGAAAGACTGCAGTGCCTTCTCTAGATCCTTTATCCCGGATCTGAGATCTTCTAGATCTGTTGTGGAGAGTCCTTCTTGGTTCTTCAGGCGCTCCTTCTGCCACTCAAGTTCGCGCTCCATGCGGTCTCGCTCCAGCAGGAGTTCCCGGGATTCCTTTCTTGCTTTCATGCGAGCCATGGACTGTGCAGTTGCCTTCTTGTGCTCTCGGCTCTCGACATTGTGCCCGTCGAAAGGCGAGGGCTTCTCCCTCAGTTCGATGCTCGTGGGGAATGGTATGGATATCCCTTCGATGCCGAATCTGTAGTGGACCTCCTGCAAGATATGGTCTCTCGCCATCTGCTCATCCGCATAATCGCCAAGGTACCCGAAAAGTCGGTAATTCACGGAGAAGTCTGCAAGCTCCCAGAGGTGTACCCTGGGCACGGGCTCATCGAGGAGGAAGGGGGTCTTCTCGAGCACCTCAAGAAGTACGCTTTTCACATGCGCTGGGTCTTCATCGTAGTCGACGCCCACGTCCACCGTGAGATACAGGCGCCGCGCCATTCCGTCGCCGCCGCCTCTGGCGAAATTTGTGATGCTGGAAGATATCAAGGTGTTATTCGGAATCACTACTAATCGCTCATCGAGGGTCAGGATCTTGGTTGATAGGATGCCGACGGACGCCACTGTCCCCAGTTGTCCATCGACCTCGATCCTGTCGCCGACATCAAACGGTCTGTCGAGAGATAGCAGGAATGAGTTGACTATGTTTCCGAGGCTCTGCTGAATCGCAAGACCGATGATGAGGGAGAAGACCGCCAAGGATGCGAGGACGCCGAGGAGTTCTATGCCAAATCGCTCCATTGCGAGTTGTAGGCCGAAGAACCACACCACTGCGCGCCCGAGGAATATCAGAAGGGGGTTTCCCCCAGACACCGTTACAGCGGACTTGCGAGTGAATCGGTCGAGTAACAATGGTGCGAAATGCTTGATGACAACGCTGATCAGGCTGGTTGCGATTAGTATGTATGCCCCGATGAACCAGTCAGCGGAATTCGAGTCCACATCGCTACCTCGGCCGTATACCCAGATCAACGCGAGATTGAGCGCCCCGATGAAATACAGGCCGTATGCCCTTGATTCGGCTGCATTGAGCAGAGCATCGTCCCACGCCTCTTCCGTTCTTAGGACGGCTTCCCTCCATTTGCCTATTATCAGCTTTAGAACTCCGAAGAACATCAAAGTAAGCAGTAATGCGAAGATAAACTGCCAAGTTGTCTCGCTTCCCGGAAGGGGGAGGCCGGCGATCGTCTCTTTCAGGAAGTCACTCATGGTAAGCCGCTGAAAGAGGCTATGACATATGATGGTCACCATTCATGAATGGTTATTTGCTCGTTTTTCTTCAGACAATGCACCAATTGTATCCTCTAGACTCGGTAATTCGTCAGCCATCAGAGGGGCATACAAGGTTCTCCAGGCAACGAGATGCTGGGCGCAGACCATCCTTATTGAAAAATCGCCAGGTTCCCAATCAGGCCCATAGGATATCGAGAGTGTTTTTTTGGCTCTCATGTCTGTATTGCCTCGCTGACCCGGCGGGACATCTAGATCTAATGCTATATCTGCCTCAACGTCTTGATTTGTCATGTTGGACCATGGGCCATCAGGCAATTGACGTCGGCCTTTGATCGGGATTATGGAGCCTCCCTTGCGGGTCCATTCCAGGGCGATGGAGCGTGCCGTAGCACCGCCGCCCCTCATCTTCAGCGTCTTGCCCCTTGGTATGATTCCCTCTGATTCACAGGCTTCTAAGAATCCCAAACCGTCGGTATTTCCTACCGTCATGCGACCGCCTTTCCGAGCGATCTGGTTGATCGATTCCGAGATCGGGCCCTGGTCGCCATACCACTTGGAAAGCCCATATTTGAGCGGCGCCGTGCAGGAAAGCCAGATATCGCCCTCGAGAGTGGCGAGGTGCCTGAGCAATTCGTCAACCGAATCGACCTCTATCATCAATCTCGATGCGGGCTGTATGCCAATCGACCGTCCGATCACATCGAAGAGCATCGGCGTCACCGAATGCTGGACTGGTGAGCCTGCTACCCCCCATGCACTAGGTACCCTCATCAGACCCTCCAAGGAGACGTATCGAATGAAGGTTTCAAGTGAGGACGGTCTACGGTCGGGCGATGGAATCCGATCTTGAGATTGCCCGCAGGGCCGAATTACGCCCTATCACAAACGTAGCAGAGTCGATAGGCATCGAATCTGATGATCTGCAGTTACATGGGCCTTCCATTGCGAAAGTGACGTGGGGCCGTCTGCGTGAGGTTGACGAGTCTCGACGCGGGAAGTTGATTCTAGTTACGAGCGTGAATCCCACACCATTTGGCGAGGGGAAGACCGTCACAACAATAGGGCTCAACCAAGGTCTGAATCGAATCGGGAAAAGAGCCTGCTGCGTCATACGTGAGCCATCGATGGGACCTGTATTCGGAATAAAGGGCGGCGCTGCTGGAGGGGGCCACTCGCAGGTACTACCCATGGAGGACATAAATCTCCACTTCACAGGCGACCTGCATGCTGTATCGATGGCCCACAATCTCCTATCTGCGATGCTGGATAATCACCTAAACAAGGGCAACACGCTCAATATCGATCTTGAATCAGTGTTCTGGCCGAGAGTGATGGACATGAACGATCGCAGCTTGAGGTCAATCACAGTAGGGCAGGGTGCCAAGGTGAATGGGCCTGTTCGGACCGATAGGTTCGATATCACGGCTGCAAGTGAAGTGATGGCGATACTCGCATTGTCAAAGAACTACGCTGATCTTCGGATGAGGCTTGGTTCAATCATCGTCGCCGCTGATGTTGAAGGGGGCCCTGTTACTGCGGATGACCTGGAGGCCGGAGGTGCAATGGCCCTGCTTCTGAGAACTGCGTTCCTTCCCAATCTGGTTCAGACCCTTGAAGGCGATCCAGCTTTCATCCATTGCGGGCCTTTTGCGAATATTGCTCATGGGAACTCGTCAGTAATCGCAGATTCAATTGCATTGTCAACGTGCGACTATGTGGTGACTGAGGCCGGATTCGGGGCAGATATGGGCGCAGAGAAGGCACTTCAGATAAAGGCAGCAGCATCGGGAGTAGTGCCAGATTGTATCGTACTCAACGTTACTGTTCGCTCGATGAAGCTTCATGGTGGGGCCTTTGGGGACAAGGGATCTAGGCGTCCTTCCAAAGAAGAGATCGCCAGAGAAGATGTTGAAGCTGTCAAAGCGGGTGCGGCGTCGAATCTAGCACGTCATCTTTCCAATCTATCCCGAACCGGCCTACCAGTAGTTGTATCGATTAATCGATTCGGGACCGACACTGACGCTGAATTGGACATACTGAGGGATATAGCAACTAACTCGGGCGCAGAGAGTGTCGTCCTGTTTGAGGGGCATGCAAAAGGGGGCGAGGGTGCGAAAGATCTGGCCGAGGCGGTTGCATCGGCGGCTGATAACCACGTGAAAAACGGAAGGCCCTACGAGCCTGTTGTTCTCGAAGGCGATGATGCCCGTTCCAGAATCTCCAAAGTGGGCCTCGAGCTATATGGTGCATCGTCCGTTACTATATCCGATCAAGCAGAGGCTGCTCTAGCCGAAATTGAATCTTGGGGATTCGGCAACCTTCCGGTGTGCATGGCCAAGACGCAATACTCATTCTCGCACAAATCAGACATGCTGGGGTCGCCATTGGGTTTTGATTTACCAATACGAGAGATAAGGCTGAATGCTGGAGCCGGGTTTATCGTAGCAGTATGTGGCTCTATGATGACCATGCCCGGACTTCCCACAAGGCCAGGGGCTGCAGACATGGATATCGATGAAAATGGAGAGCTGTTCGGCGTCTTCGGATAGGGTGTTTGCATGCGCAAATTGTCTCGTTCAGATGACGGAATAAAGCTCCGTATTGATGACGACGATGATCTCTGGACATTGGCCAGAATTTGTCGGGATGGGACCTCGGCTGGAATGCTGTCTCATAGAAGAGATTCCACAACAGGAACGCAAGAGGGGGGGCGTTCGAAGCAGGCTGAGAGGAAGCCGATGTGGATAGTTCTCAGAGTTGAGGAGTCTAGTTTCCAGCCATTTACAGACAACCTTAGGCTCCACGGAGTGATTTCAGAGGCACCCATAGACGTTGGATCATACCACACACATATCATAGAATCGGGTAGTGAAATCGAACTATCCTGGGAAGGGGGAATTGATTCAAGAGATATGCAACTGATAGATTCTGCAGTTTCAGATGGGCAGCGTTCCAGAGTGGGGCTAATTGTCGTTGAGAATGATGAAATTCTTCTTTTCGAAGTCGCTAAACACGGTATTCGGGATATATCTTCTTTCTCAATGAGAGGGGGCGGGAAAAGAGGGAAGGATTCCTCTGCAGTACGATCTGAATTTTACTTGCGGGTCGCAAAGGAGGCGTGTCTGGTTTTCGAATCGTCGATGCCAGTTGTGATATGCGGCCCTGGGCTAGCACGGGAGCGATTTGAGACAGAGGTTCGAGGGTCCTGTGGAATCGTAAAAATCCTCAATGTGGCTACAAGCATAGGAGGTAGGGCAGCGGCCAACGAAGTTATCTCAGAGGGTCTCGCAGACGCTCTTTTGGGCGAATACGCAGTCGTTCATGAGGTTCGGGCTATCGAGGAGGCACTCAGAAGGGTCTCGGTAGACGGGGCCGTTGCATATGGCATCAAAGAAATACAGTTGTCCGCAGAACAAGGTGCGGTCGAATGCCTGGTTATCGAAGCGTCACTCCTCAGAGAAGAGGGTCATACCGCCGCATGGGGGTTAATCTCAGATGCAGTTACAGCAGGCGGAGGGACGATTATTCAGGCATCGATCGACCATGATGCTGGGAAGCAGCTCATGGGTTTCGGAGGCGCGTTGGCCCTGCTCAGATGGAGGGCTTGAGTTGGAGGCCTCCCATATCAAAGTCGTCAGTCTTGGACTTGAAGGCGGGATTGCAAGGGGCGTTATCGAAGATTTGGAGTCGATGGGGGCCTCATGCACTTGGATGGATGCCGGTGGGCCTGATTTTGATCGCACGGTAGTCGATTGGCGATCTGCACTATCTGGAGCTCACTGGCTGATACTAGAAATGTCATCCTTCGGAAAGGGAGAGTCACTTTCATCGGCAGCTGGAGCTGCGATGGTATTCGCTGAACTGGAGGGGGCGAAAACGGCTCTTGTTGTAGATGAGGAATCAATGATGGATTCTGAGAAAGCCTGGGGCTCCATCGTGGAGAGGATTAGGCAGATTGGATTTATCTCAATGTCTGTCGATGGACGGGCTAAGATTGCATCCATGGAACACGTCGATAATAGTGAGGTGGGAGAGCTTCTGAGGCTTAGGGGACTTGTTTCAGTGGTAGCAATCATGGATGAAGAATCGAGGTTGATGGAGATCCACCACAATCTCGGGATAGAGATGGGCTCCACCATTATTGAGAATCTAAAATCAATGACTGCAAGCATGTTGGCAGGACTGCCTTCGAGCAAGTACAGTTCAGAAGGAGTGCGTTCCTCGGCAGGCATCTAGTTTAGGCGGTAAAAATCGGAACTTTTCGTCCATCAGTTTAGAAGCCGGGGGCCCTCCGGCTCGCCGGAGGCGATGGGATGCCACTCAGACTCGGACCTGCAGGAGTGCCCCTATCGTGCAAAGGCCGCACCATAGTTGAGGGCATGGACGATATAACCGTCCTAGGGCTCGAAACGATGGAAATACAGACCGTCAGAACGATTCAACCGGCTCATTTCGACCAATACTGGCAAGCAGGGATTCTATCGTATAAAACCGGTTTTCAGATGAATCTCCATGGACCCTACTACGCTGAATTGCTAGGTGGGAAGCGCGAACGTAATCGAACTCTCACCAAATTCGAAGTTGCACTCCAAGTCTCCAAGATAGTGAATGCCCGACATATCGTCTTCCACGTTGGCCCGTATGGCGAAGAAGGGCCCGGGAAAGAAGCGAATGAGAAAGTTGCTACGATATTCTCGAGCATCGTTGAGAGGATTCACGAAATATGGGGCCGCCCTGAAGAAGAGGAGGACTATGCGGCTTTTCCATGGGTTCACAGCGAGGATCCGCCCCTGATAGGGATCGAAACCTCGGGTCGTCAGGAGTTATGGGGCACCGTCGACGAAGTAATAGAGGTTGTAAATCACGTGCCTGGGACTGTTCCAGTGCTGAATATGGCGCACATACATGCAAGAGGACACGGGTGCATGAGGACTAGCGAGGATTATGCCGAGCTCTTTGAGAAGGTTAGGACTGGTCTCGGCGGCAGCAAGTTCTACTGCCACTTCGCGGGAGTCGAGCATCGAATGGGTAATGCCCTACATTACACTCAAATCAAGAAGTCTGACTTGAAGTTCGAGCCTTTCGCTGAGTTCCTGGCTGAGGACGGAGACTGGATGGATCTGACAATAATTTCTGATTCCCCTCTGCTTGAGCATGATGCCATGTTCATGCAACAGCATCATGACAAGGCGCGTGAGAGATTGCTGGAAATCAGAGCTCGCGATGAGCGCAGGATGAAAATCGCCGCACAAGCAGGGATGAGCCCGGAAGAGTTGCGCCCAGTGGAGGAGGAGTCCCCGATTGTCGAGAATACTGAGGAGCCTGCTGTTGCCCAGGCGGAGCCAGAGAAAGCTGCTCCTAAACCCAAGAAGAGCGGTAAGATGATGTCTTTCGATGACGATTCGACCGATGATGACGACTTATTCTGATTCGTACTTCCCGTCTGACATTGATCCCACGAACTCTTCGATGTCTATCATTCCATCTCCATCGGAGTCTATCTCGTGGAATAACGCTCTTGCATGGAATGGTTCTATTGACGGCTGCAGCACATCCAAGGCCTTGATGAATTCCTTGAGAGTCAGGTGATCTGGATGTTTGGAATGCGCGCAGGCATTGAACACTAGCCACCATTTTTCGACCTCATACTGCTCTTGATTGAATATTCTTGTTCTGATTATCCTCCAGGGCGTGACATTCTTTTCGACTTTCTTCCTAGAATATGAGAAGTATATCCCTGAGCCGATACCGATTGCTGCAACGGCCCCGATGAGGGCACTGGTACCCATTAGAACAAGCAGGAAGAAGCCTGAGACTATCCCGAATATTTGCATTGCTGGATACATCGGGCTCTTGAACGATGGAGTATACCACGTCTCCCCATCAGGTAGCCTCCTCAGGACGATGACTGTAGAATTTATGAGCATGAATATCATGATCTTGAATCCGGAGGCAAGCTTTGCCACGTCTCCAACAGGAATTGTCAGTATGGCTATTGCCATAGCCCCTCCCGTGACTATGATTGCATAGTGGGGCGTCTCATATCGAGGGTTCAAATCTTCAAACCACTGGGGCAGCAAATTGTCCCTAGACATGGCGAAAATGAATCTCGATGAGCCAAGGACGCCCGATAGAGCCATTCCTGCCATCGAAACGATCGCCACTGCAGCTGCTACCAGTCCAAGAGAAGTGCCCCCGACCTCAACTGCGAATGTGTGAATGGGGGCCTTGTCTGGCTTTTCAGAGCCTATTCCTAGCTGGCTTGGGTCCATTAATCCGAACAAGAAAAATGAGATCATCACATACACCAAAGTGGCTATGATAAGAGTCCATATCATGCTCTTGGGAAGATTCTCTGAGGGAGACTTGATCTCTCCGGCGACCGCTGCGATTTTGGTTACTCCGGCAAAAGATAGGAATACGAATGCAGAAGCACTTCCGATACCTACGGCTCCATTCCGGGAGAACAGGCCATCGTCTGAGAAGGCATCGCTCTGAACTGGTTTGCTCCATTCGAATGATGGGTCCATAGCAGCCAAAACCACTAGGAGCAGGACGAAAAGTACAGAGATCGAAACAATTGGGAATTGTATTCTTTTGATGCTCTTGACCCCCATGATATTGATGAAGACTATGATCGAAAGCAAAAATATCGCAATAATCTTGGAGATGTTCTCGGTGAGTTCGAACCCCAGAGAGCCTTGTACGGCATAGATGTACGCGCTGAATCCTATGAGGGCAAAGGCAGACTTCAGCCCGAATGAGGCCCATAGGCCCAAACCAGAGATCATGCCCATCCATGCCCCATACGTCTGACGGATGTAGACGTATGAGCCGCCTGATGACGGCATTGCAGTGCCAAGTTCTGCTTTGGACAATGCACTTGGCAATACGATCAATCCTGCGATTATGAATGCCAACCAAAGCCCCGCTCCCGTTCCCCCGGATTCAGCTAGAATGTCTGCACCAAGGGCTGGAATGACGAACAAAGTGCTCCCGAGGGTCGCAGAGAGGGATATTGCGATCAGACCGTAAAGTCCGAGGCTTCTATCTAGTTTCTCGGAGATGTCCAGGGGCTTGAAAATCAAGGATTTGAGGTTGAAACCACTATCAAGACCCTTGACCATGTGTCACAGCAAATGCTCTCCCTTGTTGAAATTATGCTCTGTCCCGCGGGACCCATAATCCTACAAGAGTCGGTTGTTTCGGATGAATCATGATGTCTGTTGCAAACAACACAGTGGCTAGCGTGAATTATACCGGACGATACGAGAATGGGGAAGTTTTCGACACTAGTGAAGGAAAAGAACCGCTAAAGTTCACCGTTGGCAAGGGGCAAATGATACCAGGATTCGAAGAGGAATTGATTGGTGCTAAGCCCGGTGAGACCCGCGAGTTCACGCTAACTCCCGACAGAGCCTATGGTGAGCGAAATGAAGAGGCTTTCCAGACAGTTAACAGAAGCGTCTTCGGAGAGGGCGCCAAATTGGAGGTTGGGCTCTCGAGTTACACTCAGTTGCAAGACGGAAGCATGACGATGTTCACTATCACTGCAATAGATGGAGATGACGTTACGTTGGATTTCAACCACACCATGGCTGGCAAGACGCTTACATTCACAGTCACAGTCACAGATGTCAGTGAAGTCGATAATTGCGGCCCTGGCTGCGGTTGCAACTGAAGGTAGCAGTTCCGGATAGCAGCGAATCAGCAGCGGGCGACGACCTTGAGCTCAACGGCTATGGGAGTCGGGAGCGCGCGGATGGCGACGGTCGTCCGAGCGCACTGGATATCTGAGAAGTACTCGGCATAGACCTCATTGTAGCCGGAGAAGTCACGATCCATGTCGACGAGGAACGATAGGCAGTCCACGACCTTCTCAAGGGACGAACCGGCATCCTCGAGTATCGCCTTGATGTTCTCGATCACGGCGCGTGTCTGCGCGCGGATATCGTAATCCATTGGATTCCCGTCCGCATCGCGGATGGGGCCGCCTGGTATCTCGTTGGTACCTGCCTGGCGGGGGCCTATGCCGCTGACGAATATCAGATCCCCTACTCGATGCGCATGGGGGTAAGCGCCAACCGCGCTTGGAGCGTTATCGGAGTATACAGGGCCATCGCCGGTCATTCCAGCATCCCCTTGTTGAGTACCTCTCGGTCGCCCTTGTAGTACTCCACATCGTCCTCGTCGAACTCCTTGTCGCCGACAGACCCGGTGGCTGGCGTGAGTTGGATTACAGCTCCACCGGATCCATGGAGTGCCTCGTAAGCGAGTATCTCGCCCGAGTAGTTGTTGTGCTGTCCCATGGTAGCTGCCATCCACCATGCGGGCTTGTAGGCGACGACCTTCTGGACTCGGATCTGGCCGTGTATCTCCCGTGAAAGCTGGCTGAGGTCCTCGAGTCTGCCGTCCTCGAAGAACTCCAGTATCTTCCTGTTCCAGTCGTCGTCCTTCTGACTGTGTATCCTGTCCTCGGAAGGATCGATTGGTTCGGTGAACATACGGTTGGACAGGCTGGAAACCACGACTACGACGGCCTTCCTGCCTCCTTCCCTGAGTGCGTCTCTTATCGCCTTCCCCAGAACGATGGTCTCAGATCGATTCGCATACATGTTGCTCGAGACGATCGTTGCTGGTAGTCTGTTATCCGGATTCAGGAGCGAGAGGGCTGTTATAGAGCCGGTGTCTATGGGGAATGCATCATAGTTCACCGTCCTCGCCTGGAGCCCTCTTGACTCGGCCTTTTCGACGCATGATGCAGCGAATTCTGCATCCATGGTGAACGAATAGGGCATGCTCCCCAGATAGTGGAAGTCATCGTCAACATGAGTCCACTCAGAATTCGGATTGGCTTGGAACTGATGCCCTATTATCGAGGGCCATGTCGTCGAGTACACGATGATCAGATCGGCATCGCTCTCTTCGATTCTCTTCCTACATTCGTCATAGGCCGCCCTCAGACGGCCGTATCCGTCGTTCGCCTCAGGGGAAAGAAGGGGATGCGGGTGCGGGGGGACGTAAAGTCCGAATTCGATGATGTCCTCGTCCATTCCACCACCTCAGAGAACGATCTCCCGTGCATCGGGCTCGGGGACCCATGCTGCGATGCAATTTCCTGTGCCGATTACAGATTGGTAGCCGTATATCTCAGCAGGGTAGTCTGGCATGCCCATGGCGCCCATCATCCAGATTATGCCTCCCCCTTCTGTCTCAGCGATAGTCTGCTCTGTGTACTCGGGCATGATGTCTATGGCCTCCTTCATCTTGCCTTCCCTGAATAATTTGATCAGAGCCATGTCCCAAACATACTGGCTGTGATTGTAGATGTGCTCCCTGCTCATGTCCTCCGGAAGGGGCGACTCGGTTACGAAATGCCGATGTGAGAGGCTGTGACTGCTAACGAGGACGACGCGTTTCCCGCTCTCCTCGATGGCTTCCCTGCAAGCCTTTCCGAGTGCGAGTGCTTGCTCGATCATTACCTCTGGAGAGTAGTAGTGGGTGTTTCTGTTCGAGCTGATTGTGATTACCGGCTTGTCCCACTTCGGGTTTAACATGTGACATGAGGTAATTGTGCCGTAGTCGACTCTGAAGTCTGGATTTCGCATCATCCTAGTTATGAGTCCGGCCTCCGCAGCCTTCTCGCACATGGCCTCAGATAAATCCACGTCGACTTGCAAATCGTAGTTGTAACGGAAGATGTTCGGAAATATCGGATCTACCGACTTTGATGTGAATCTGGGCAGACCGAGAAAATGTGTGCCTACGTAGGTCTGCCAATGAGGCGTGAATACGACAATAGCATCGTAATCCAGATTCTCCAGTTTCCTTGCAAGACGGTTGTAGCCCCATCTGAGAGTCTCCCATCCTCCCTCCGAGATCGGTTCATTCTGAGGAGGATTCTCTGCATAGACGACGTGTGGCGGGTGCGGAGCGAGGGCCCCGAGTACGATCTCTCCCTTAGGCATGCTAGACGAGGTCGTGAAATCTAAAGAAAACCTTCCGGCTCGACCAGTAGACTTCATGGGCATCCTCTGGGGCGTAATTAGCGTGAAGTGGGACAATCCCCCTATTTGGCCAGTCGCAGTGCCATCGATTCTCGGCTTTTCGATAGCTTGTATAGATGAGATTCTTTCGATTCAAAATCTCTTCGGACAGACTCTACTGCTGCCTATACTGGCACTCACAGCGTCATCGGGTCTAGTCATGTTTCTCCCCGACAGGTATCAATCCAAGTTAGAATGCATTCTGGGGATATGGTCGATGATTCTTCTGGCCACCATACCCCAACTAATTTTCTTCGTGTGGTTCGTGCTTGTCATCCTATTCTGGCTGAGTCAGTCCCTCTACATCTGGAAGCGAAACTATCCTACTTTCAGACTTGGGATCTGGCTAGGTGCAGGAGGCATGTCAGGCCTTTACCTCGGCAGTCTTTTTGCCATCAACGTGTTATCCTGAATGATCTGGCCTTCTTTCGGATCGGACATGGCCGATGAATAGCCCCATGAGGCCGAAAGAGGGTAGGCAAAGGAGTATTCCAGACACGAGCAACGTATCGGAGTCTGGATAATCTGCCAATACTGCGACCTCTGCAATCTCGTTCGAGCCCTGGGTGGACCTCATCAATATTACATCGACATCCAGCAAATTTTCCGGAAGATGCTCGAAAGACCACTCTGAATCGCCATCTAGAGTTTTAGAGAGCCCATGGGGGAGTGCTGATTCGAAATCTATGAAGCCGCGATCTGCAAGCGGTTCGACAAAGTCTCTGTCGACGAGGAGGATCTGGACAGGAACATCGCCAACATTCGTTACCGTAACAATCGTGGGAGTTGAGAGGCTATGAATTTCCAATGTATCTAATCGTACATCATCGCCCTCCATCCTGAAGTCAGGATGTTCGCTATCTGTACCAGGCCCGTTTATCGCGACTGAGATTGCTAGCATTCCGAATATAATTGCGAATACGATGGCTTTGATATGGCGGGGATCGATGAATGTCTGAATGGCCCCCCTGATGCCGAATTCCCTCAACAGGGGCTGTATGTGGATGCAGGTCTTGGAACAAATAACGGCTAATAACAAGCCGGGAACTATGTCAGACACCCAGTGAATTCCAAGATAGAGGATGGAAAAGCTGTATATTGCCACATTGGCCATTATGAATCTGTCAAGGCCCCGGTGGCGCCATGTGGAGATTTCGATGCCATTGGCTTTGAGATGTGCCCGGTGTATCAGCAAGAGAGAGATTGGCAGACCAATATGCAGACTTGGAATGCCATTATCGAAAGGATCGTTATTGGTGAAGAAGGCAATGTTCCAACTATCATGGTACATCAGCGCCTCAACGCCCGGAACATAGCTTGATGTCACTTCGACGTTGAAGAAGAGGTAGAATGGAACGGCGAGCAAGTAGATGAACACATAGTTCATGGCCGATAGATCTGCGAGATCCCTGTCTCCAGAAAGAATATGATGAACTGGTGGATACCATATTATGAATAGATAGGCAAATAGATAGTGAAGTGATAGTATCTGTATTATTATCTCACTTTCAATGATTGACTGCACTCCATGTACGAAATTCCCCTCGATCGCATGTATGAAATGCGTATAACCGCCCACCATCTCCTTTAGAGGTTCATTGTGGTGGTCTGTGAATGCCTTGAATCCGAACATCACAGCATAAAGTAAGATGTGCCAATAGTATCTCTGATTCATGATCTCAAGGGGTATTTCACGTAGACTGAGACGGTGATTGGGGTCTTTCCGAGTCCACAACAAATAGAGCGGCGTGGTCAGTGCGAGTAGCAGTCCGATGGAGGTTCCATAGGGTCCGAACGGCCAAATCACGCGAGTGGGGCGGGCGTTCACATCAAGAAGTCAATGCCCGAATTGTGATATCTTGATGCGTGATGAGGGGTGTAGAGTGATCGTGGGAGGTGCGACAGGGATGATCGATGATATGCTAATAGAAGCAGCAATTCGGTTAAGAGACGATTGTGATGAATATGCAGATAGGATAGTCGAAGATGGTCTTGTGGATTACGTCTACAATCCGCTCAGATATGCATGGGACATCCATGAAACGTATCTTCGCATGGCTGCATGTGGTGCTGCTGGGACCGTTTTGCTAGGAATGAATCCGGGACCTCATGGAATGGGCCAAATGGGGATTCCTTTCGCTGCAACCTCGATGGTTCGTGATGTACTCGGGATATCCTCGATATCTGTTGATCAACCCAGACGCGTACACCCGAGAAGACCTGTCGAGGGCCTAGGATGGAGGCGGGAGGAAGTATCAGGTACGCGTCTATGGGGTCTTCTGGCAGAAAAATACGGCGATTCCTCGAAGATCTTGTCCAAGGTTTTCTTGGTGAATCACTGCCCACTAATGTTGTTACATGGGGAAAGAGGCACCAATGTGACTCCTGACAAAATAGCGGGGGATACGATGAGGGACCTACTCCTCCGTTGCGATGAGCATCTCAGAGAAGTTGTTGGGATTCTCAAGGTTAAACGCGTGATCGGGGTTGGTGCCTTCGCCACAAAGAGGGCCAGAGCAGCCCTACTGAACGAAGATGTGGTTATCGATTCATGCTGGCATCCTTCACCTGCATCCCCATTGGCAAATCGGAATGGCGGGGCTGATTGGAGAGAAAATGTCGGAATGGTTCTTCCCGACTGAATTCGGAATATGGTTATACGGTGTAGCGGGATACACCGGGTGATGAGCATCACACTGACACCGCGCAATCTGCTAAGAAATGCCGATATCTACGCCGATAAACCGGCTTTATCCGTCATGTCTGGAAAAGGCGAAGACGGGGAATGGATGTGGGACACCAAGACCTGGAAAGAATTCTCGGACGAGGTCATTGCAATTTCCAAATCCCTAATCTCAATGGGTTTCGAGAAGGGAGACAGGATGAGCATATATGCATACAACCGGCCAGAATGGTACTCATGCTATGGTGCAACCCAGATGACCAATGGTGTTGGTGTGGGTGTGTACCACACATGCTCTCCTGAAGAAGTCGAATGGGTCATAGGAGACTCTGGATCGAAGGTCGTGATTATTGGCGATAACCCTCAATCTGGAGGGGATCCAGAGAAGACGCCAAGTCGACGCTATGCCAGGATTGCTGATACCCTTACCGACGTGGAGTGTATCGTCGTCTTGGATGGCGTAGAATCGATTGATCATGAGAAGGCAGTGTCCTGGGATGAATTCATGGCCATGGGCAAAGACGTGGATGATTCGGAAGTGCATGCAAGAATTGATGCTATCGAACCCGACGATTTGGCTGCCTTGATCTACACATCGGGAACTACTGGTAATCCGAAAGGAGTCATGCTGACGCACGACAACTGGGATGCGGAGCTGAGCGAGGTGGATGAAATAATAACATTGAACCAAGGTGAGAACTACGTCTCTTGGCTCCCCCTTGCACACGTGTTCGGGCAGTTGGTCGATAATCACCTCTGGTGCAGATCTGCAATACACATGCATGTCGTAGACAATGCGTTGCATGTGGTAGACTACGCCAAGAGGGTCCAACCCCATCTTTTCATCGGCGTGCCAAGAATATATGAGAAGATATACTCAAGTCTATTCTCGAAATTTGGCTCGGGCGCGTTGAAGGTTCTGAGTGGACTTCCTGGAATTGGAGGTTTCCTAAAGGGCAAGGCAAGAGAGGCAGTTGGGATGAGCAACGTACGATTCGCAGTTACGGGGGCAGCACCCATCAATCCGGATATTCTCAAATTCTTCCACAAGTTTGGCATCCCGATCTATGAAGGGTATGGGATGACTGAGACGACCGCTGGAGCCACACTTGGCCACGGCAAAGCAAATCGGATCGGCAGCGTAGGAAAGCCGTTTTCAGGGACTGAACTGAAAATTGCCGACGACGGAGAAATATTGTTCCGTGGCCGACACATAATGAAGGGATACTTCGGTAATGAGAAGGCAACTGCAGAGACGATGACCGATGACGGGTGGCTAATGTCCGGCGATATAGGTAAGATAGACGCTGACGGCTTCGTGTACATCACCGGCCGAAAGAAGGAGATCTATGTGAACTCGGGTGGCAAGAATATCGCCCCACTGGTGATAGAGGAGACAATGAAGTCCATCCCTGAAGTATCACAGTGCTTCCTCGTGGGCGATCAGCGGAAGTTCTGCTCTGCACTATTGACGCTTGACATCGGCGCTGTTTTGCGCGACCACCATGGCGTGGACGCGCAGAAAGTTCCTAAGGATCCGGCAAAACAGATTGCTGAGCTTGAGTCTAGAGGCTCCAGTGTCGAGCAAGAGGTTTCGAATCTATTCGCACAAATCGAGAGCAGGGTGATGGAATTGAATTCGCAATTTGCTCCACCTGAGCAGGTTCGTAAATTCACCATTCTGCCAAGAGACTTCTCCGTCGATTACGGAGAGTTGACGCCGACACTCAAGATTCGCAGAAAGCAGATTCGAGAAAACTGGGCATCAGAGATCGAGAGCATGTACTCTGACGCCTGAGTGTGGATGGGTTGACTCCTGAAGCCTGGGCTGCATTGGCCAGCGTATTCATCGTCGGGGCCATGAGCCCTGGCCCTTCTCTGGCAGTGGTCCTCAGAAATACCATGGCAGGCGGCAGGCGGCAAGGTGTTGCAACAGGGATCGGTCATGGCATTGGTTTCGGGGTGTATGCTTTCTTAGCAGCATTGGGAATTGCCACGGCACTTTCGCTGCATGAAAGCACAGAGATAGTCCTGAAATGGGGGGGTACCCTGATCCTGGTATGGCTTGGTGTGACCTTCATCAGACATGCTGCAAAAGGTCCGGTTGAAAATAAGGCAGAAGACGAGCATGGTCCTTCTGACGTGACTGGTTTCCTCCAGGGATTCCTCATAGCACTATTTAATCCAAAAATTCTAGCATGGATGCTGGCCCTCTATGCTCCATTCATAGAATCTGATGTCAGCATGCAAACGCTGGTTGGGATGGGTCTGCTTGGTATGACGATTGATGGCACATGGTATGTGACAGTGGCCACGGTACTGACTCGAGGAGACTCGGTTGAGAAATTAAGATCTAATGCTCACGTCATTGATGGTATAATGGGGCTGCTCATGTTCGTGTTTGCAGGCCTATTGGTAACTGGCACTCTCTGAATGACGCAGACTATCGATGGGCCGATGGGGTCTTGGGCAGGCGCGTGGTCGGAGAGACGTGGCAGAGACGGGCAAGTCGGATGATTCCCCGAGGGGCGATAGCGTCAAATCGCCTATTCGAGTGATAACGGCAGCGGCTATTTTCGATGGTCACGATGCTGCTATCGGGATATTCAGAAGAATCTTCCAATCGATGGGATGTGAGGTTATTCATCTAGGTCACGACAGGAGTGCTGAAGATGTTGCTAAAGCAGCCATTCAGGAAGATGCCCATCTCATAGCGATTACATCCTACCAAGGGGGAGCAGTGGAGATGTTCACCCATACTCGACAAATCTTGGATGAGGCTGGATTCAATCATATTGTACTCGTAGGGGGCGGAGGCGGGACAATTCTGCCCTCCGAGATAAGACATCTTCGAGACTCTGGAATTGCAAGAATATACTCTCCAGACGATGGACGGGAGCTCGGCCTGACTGGAATGGTGGAGGACGCCATGGGGATGGTCTCCGGAGTCGATCTTACCCTTTCGTCTAGATTTGATGGCATACAAGATGTGGATGCCAGGGGCCATGGGGGTGTTGCAAAATTGCTTACCCTCGTTGAAAGTGGGGATTCAGAACAACTTGGACGCTACCTAACGAATGATACGGGTGGTTGCCCAGTAATCGGACTCACCGGAACCGGGGGGGCTGGTAAATCTAGCCTGACAGACGAATTGGTCTTGAGAATACACAGGGATAACCCGGAAACAAAAATCGCACTACTCGCAACCGATCCCACCAGAAAAAGAACTGGGGGGGCACTTCTTGGCGATAGGATCAGAATGAACTCTCTACGAAATCCTCTTTCATTCATGAGATCCTTTGCAAGTCGTGACAGCGGCAAGGAGCTCTCTGACGCAGTGAGCAGCGCCATCGAGGTATGCAGATCGGTTGGATTCGATTTGATTATCGTGGAAACTAGCGGTATTGGCCAGGGAGATGATGCGATTGCCTCTGTTGCGGATGTTTCTCTTTATGTGACCACCAGGGAATATGGTGCTCCAAGTCAGTTGGAAAAGCTGGCAGCATTGGATTTTGCAGATCTTGTTGTCCTCAACAAGTTTGATCGCCCGGGTGCAGAAGACGCATTGGTCGAGATTAGAAAACAGGTACGAAGAAATCGAGAAATGTGGGATTCAGATGATGGAGACATACCGGTAGTCCCTACCATAGCAAGCAGATTTGCTGATGCAGGTGTTGACCAACTGTGGGAGCGTTTGTCTGAATTATTGAACAATAGGACTGGTTGCTCCTTCATAGCTAGCCCTGCAAAAATGGGCCATGATGGTCTGCCCGACAGAGTTCAACCGATTCCTCCCTCCCGACATGGTTACCTGGCTGAGGTATCCAACTGCATCAGAGCATACCACGAAAAGACGGAGTATGAAGCAAGTTTAGCGTCTACGATACAGAATCTGGAGAAGTCTGCAAATCAAATGGAGGCCTCTGGGCGTGATAGTGTCGCCGCAGAATTGAGAGAGGAAGGGGGCCGTCTGCGTGTCGAATTAGGGAGTCGGGCACTTGACGACCTTGCTCATTTTGATTTGATTTCAGAAGCCTACTCATCAGGAAAGACGAGTTATACAGTCAGAGGGAAGGAGATTGAAGTTGAGACGACGAGGAAGACTTTGTCTGGTTTAGATCTCCCAAGAGTGGCATTACCGAGAACAGAGGACTGGGGCGATCGGCTAAGGTGGATTAGATCTGAAAATATCCCTGGTTCATTCCCTTTTACTGCAGGGGTCTTTCCATTCAAGAGGCAGGATGAGCTTCCAGTGCGCATGTTTGCAGGGGAAGGATCTGCTGAGAGAACGAATGAGAGGTACCACTTCCTCGCTGGCGATCAGCCATTCAACCGTCTCTCTGTTGCTTTTGATTCTCCCAGCCTATACGGCCATGACCCAGTCACTCAACTCGACATATTCGGCAAAGTATGTGAGTCCGGGGTGTCGATAAGCACTGTTGATGAAATGGAGCGGTTGTTCGAGGGTTTCGATCTATGCGCGCCCGAGACAAGCGTCTCTATGACGATAAACGGAAACTACTGGTGGCATCTTGCAGCATTTTTCCGTGTTGCAATACGACAACAAGTTCGTAAATTCGAGGAAGAGAATGGACGGCCCCCCAATGGAGAAGAAGAAGCGGAAATTCGTAAATTCACATTATCTACAGCGAGAGGAACTGTTCAAGCTGATCAGTTGAAAGAAGCCATGGGCCAGAATACTCTCGTGTTCAATCTTGATACATCATTGAGAATGATGGGTGATGTTGCTGAATTCTATGTTCAGAATGGTGTTCGAAATCACTACTTCGTGAGTATCTCCGGATACCACATTGCAGAGGCTGGTGCTAACCCGATAACCCAGGCTGCTCTAACTCTCGCGAATGGCCTCACTTACGTTGAATTATTCAAGGCCAGAGGTCTTGATCCAAGTAATTTCCTTCGGAATTTCTCGTGGTTCTTCTCGAATGGAATGGATCCCGAGTATGCTGTCATCGGAAGAGTTGCGAGAAGAATATGGTCGATTGCTATGAGGGATCTTTATGGCGTTGATGAGCGAGGTCAGAAGTTGAAGTACCACATTCAATCCTCGGGAAGATCGCTGCATGCTCAAGAGTACACATGGAATGACTACAGGACCACTTTACAGGCGCTTTATGCTCTCGCCGATAATGCCAACTCGCTACATACCAACAGCCGTGACGAGGCCTTTGGGACTCCCACTGAGGAAACGGTGAAGGATGCAGTCGCTATCCAGTTGATATTATCGAGGGAATATGGGTGGTTGCAAAATGAGAATCCGCTACAAGGTTCATTCGTTGCCTCCTGGCTGACGCGACATGTAGAAGAGGAGATTCTCCGCATATTCGAGGAGATGCATCGTCGAGGAGGGGTTCTTGGGGCTCTCGAAGTCAACTATCAGCGAAACAGGATACAGGATGAGTCGATGGTTTATGAGCATAGGAAACATACTGGTGAGATTCCAATAATTGGGGTGAATACATTCCAAGATCCAGACGCTGTCAATCTGTCAGCAGATGATGCTGATTCTTTCAACATGGATGTTACTCGTTCGGATGGGGATGAGAAGAAAATGGTTATTGATCGAAATATAGCATTCCGAGAATCTCATCTTTCCGAAGCAGAAAAAGGTATTGAGAGGCTTAAGAAGGTGGCTCGAGAAGGCGGCAATCTGTTCGAAGTTATGATGGATGTTGTTGAGCATTGTACCGTCGGACAGGTCACAGAAGCACTATTCGAAACGGGCGGTCAATTCCGGAGAAACATGTAATTCGGATGGGTCGTAAACAGGTATCGGCAGGTTGTGTTATGTCCTCGGCACTTGTCACGGGAGCCTCCAGCGGCATAGGGTTGGAGATCGCTAAGATACTGTCCAAAGATGTCGATCGCCTAGTCATCACAGGTAGGCGTGAGGATCTTCTCAATGAATTGGCGGATGCTCTTTCTGAACATACTGAAGTCGAAGTTGTAGTGGCGGATCTTTCAATATCCTCCGAAGTTGATCGTCTGATCGGTGTTGCTGGTGACATCGATATTCTGGTGAATAATGCCGGATACGGGCTTTACGGCAAAATGATGGAGCAAGACAGCAATGAAATGCTAGGCATCATAGATGTGAATATTCGCGCGCTCACCTCATTGGGGCATCACTATGCTTCATCGATGCAAAGTCAGGGCGGGGGCAGAATACTCAATGTAGCCTCAATAGCAGCTTTTCAACCCGGTCCTGGGATGGCAGTTTACTGTGCTAGTAAGGCATTTGTGCTCTCATTATCTAGAGCGATGAGTGCTGAGTTGAAGAAAACGGGGGTCACGGTAACAGCCCTGTGCCCGGGATATGTGGAAACTGGCTTTCAGAAGGTTTCCGGCATGCGCCTCACAGGTGTCGAAATATGGAGTTCTCTGCCAGTTGACAAAGTAGCCAAGATAGCCGTTAGGGCGATGAGGAAGGGGAGGCGCGAGGTTATTCCGGGTTTTGTCAACTGGTGGGTACCAATCTTGGGAAGAGTGCTGCCCATCAGCATCCAACTGTGGATTGTAAGGGCTTCATTGATGATGCGATAAGTCATCGCTGGCAACTTGAGCAGGCATATGTTGACCTGCCGGATTGAATATATCTTGAGACTGTGCCTTTGCAATCCCGATTGAGACACTTTTCGCCTTCTCTGCCGTAGACTTGGAAGGATAATGGGAAGTAGCCGAGTGCATTATCGCCGTCAACTCCGCGATAGTCCCTCAATGTCGAACCCCCTGCGTCTATTGCTTCCACCATAACCTGATGTATTGAGCTAACAAGCCTGTGAATACGCTCAGTTGGGCCTTTTATTGAAGAAATGGTTCCCGCTCCCCTTCTAGGGGAGAGGCGTGCTCTACTCAAAGCCTCACAGACGTAGATATTTCCGAGGCCCGCCACGATTCTTTGATCTAACAATGCGGACTTCAAGGGTGCCTTTCTACCAATCAAAGAGCGATTCAGGATATCCGGAGTTAGCGTGGATGGAAGAGGATCAGGGCCCAGTTTGGCTAACATCGGATGATCATCCTCAAAACCAGGCTCTATGAGATCGATGAAACCGAATCTTCTTGGATCAGAGTATACGGCAGTGTAGCCATTTTCAAAGTTGATTATTATCCAATCGTGGGGACCTTCGCCTGATCCGATTTCACCGCCATGAGCGAATCTTCCAGGTCTTGTTATGACATCATCTCGGAGGATGGTCCAGCGGCCAGACATCCCAAGGTGACTGAGTAATGTCCATCCGTTATCGAGATCTATCAAGAGGTACTTCGCTCGTCTTCTCAGGGATGATATTGTTCTGCCTTGCAATTTTTCATTCAGATTTCCGGGAATGGGAAATCTGAGATCTCTTCTTCTTTTCTCGGCATTTCGTATATTGAGTCCGAGGAGAGCCTCTTCCAATCCTTGGCGGACGGTCTCGACCTCGGGCAACTCAGGCATGACGTATGAGCCGAGAAAATGGTCATGAGGATGATGGTCATAATCTCCTTACAACTATGACTGAATGCTGTTCCTCGAGACCGCTTAGGTCTATTCGCTCGATTAATTCCAAGTGCTCTGATTGACGGATTTTTGATTCGGCGCCACTAAAGAGTGCCTCGTCGCCTCCCTCGGTCCATCGCTCACTAGCAGCTTTGATGGCAATCATCCCCATGCCTTGCGATTCAAGTAGAACACGGGTTGACTCGATGAACGCTGTAGCTTGATCAGGCATGCTCAAATCTTGGAAAAGCCATTGGGCTCTACTTCTCAAGTATGGTATGATGGAGTGGGGTGTTCGAGCGTTACCGAGAATGGGGACGATGCCAGGTCTTTTTTCAGATAGTGAGATGAAATCCCTCATCATCCTTGGTGAGATGTCAATTGCAACGATTTGTCCGCCATGATGGTTTCCAGCACCACATACATGATCGTGAAGGTGACTAACCGTTGTACCACTTGAGGCTCCAAGATACACACAATCTGCTCCGGTGGATGGTATCAGTTCCGAGGGGTTTGACGTGCAACGGAGTAAAGTTGCTGCAACCTTAGATCTACGAGCGTCCCATCTCCTCCATTCATTTCTTCCATCTCTCTTTCGTCTTTCACCCGCTACTGAAACACCACGAACCGCATTTCTTGTCCATAATGAGCCGCCTTCCCGGCGTATTCCCCACCCTATGGAATGTGATCGGGCCATCAAATAACCTCACTTTCTTCGAGGGGGCGAAGGGAATCTAGAACGGATCTCCTCGGATTTCTTATGAATCTCTGCGATTTCATCATCGGACCACGGAGTCCCATCGAAGTGGTCGATTCGAGATGCTATACTGGCCTTACCAGCCAGAAACCTGGCTATCTTCCCGCGGACCCACCTAGGTGATCGGCTCACTTGAGGCATTGAGAAAATCACTGAGCCATGCTTTGGAGGCGGTGCTCCTCGTCGATGTGCCGCCATAGCAGCATGTGCACCAAGAACTTGAATAGAACCTGAAGGCATTCTTGCAAGTCTCTCTCTTCCACCTGCTAAAACACATAATTTGGCGGCTCCGAGAGGGCCGACGAGTTTGGATAGAGTTGGTAGATAGTTCGCCGCTAGGGATCGTATCGCTTGTTCGCTTAATTCGAGGCTCTTGGCGATACCGATGCACCTTTCTGCTGATTCCTTCATTGCGCACCACTCCTCTACCCCTGGAGGATGAGGGGGAGGGTCGGTCCCCAAATCGCTTGCTGCAACTTGCAGAGATTCGGAACTTGCAATCACGGATGGGATCGAATCTCTCTTCGCATCGAGATCAAGGGTAGGGAGTAACAATCCTGCCCATTCAATGCATCTCGACTCGATGGTTGTCCAAGCAGATCGAAGCTCGGTCTGAGAAGAAACCAGCATATCCAACCTCCTGTCTGGATCGCCCGCAGACATCGCGACACCTCGACGTGCGAGGATAGTAGCGGCGCTGGCAACCATCTGCTCTTCCTCGATGGTTACTTCTGGCCAATCGGAAATATCGAGATGTCCGAATGGGTCTAATCGAGCGTCAGGGAATCGCTCGGAGAGGGCTCTCGTCTCTTGAGTCATCCTTCCGCGTTGTAGGTCTCCTAGGCGATTAGCGACCTTGGATGAAGACCTTGATGCCGTCCAAACAGCTTCATCTAAGATATTGAGATCTTCATCGATGACCCTAGCAAGCCTCCAGTCATAGATGATGCGCATGGCCTCGCGTGGGGGAGGTCTGACTTCAACGGTATGGGAGAACTTAGAATATCCCAATTGGCCTTCAGAGAGGCCTATGATGGACTCTATCAATGGGAGGATTCAAAAAACCATGTCGCTGACTATCGGCAGTCTACAGTGGTGTGATTATGTTTTGTCCTGAATGCGGCACACTAAGTTTCGTCGATCCTAGTGGCAATATAAGATGTACAAATTACAAATGCGGATATGAAGGGCCCGTGGGTGGAAAAGATGGCTCTGGAAGCATCGTAATAGGCTCTGATGGAAAGGAGATAGATCTTACCAAGACTAAATCATCAACTCAATCGACTGATCTGAAGCATCTGACTGAGGTTCAGGCCCCCGACGTTGCAAGAGGGACTTTGCGTGTAGGGGACTATCGGTGTCCGAAATGCGATGGTGACCGCATCTTCGTTGAGTTACAACAGACGAGGTCTAGCGACGAGCCTGAGACGAAAATATGCACCTGTGAGGGGTGCGGTCATCGATTCAGGGAGTATCAATGAAGCAATGTGGGGCTCTGGGAAGGATGAATAACCTTCGCGGACCATTATTTTGAGGAGTGAGCGTATGCTGAGGGTAACTGCCAAGCAGCAGGTCATGAGAGAAATCGTAGACCTACTTTCAATTCTGGACAATGAAGAGGCGAAATTTCGTTGGGGTGAGAAGGGGCTGGCCTGCTCTTCAGTGGATGTTAGTCATGTTGCAATGCTTGAAATGATGGTCGCAGACGAATGCTTCGAGACTTACGAAGTTGATCCGATTGATGTCGGGATGGATCTTCGTAAATTGGGAGAAGTACTAGCACTGGCTGGGCCGAACGATTTGATTGAATTGGACTACGATGAGACGACAAGTTCCATGATCGTACATGTAAGCGAGGTAAGAAGAACGATCAGGGGGCTTGATACTTCGATGATTGAAGAAGTCAAGCTTCCGAGTCTTGATTTCGATGGGATGAAAGTGGTTATCCCTACAGATAAATTCATTCGATCTTTCAGAGCAGCCAAGTTGGGTGGCGATCTTGTCGATCTTTCTGTTGATGCGAGTCATTTCGCGGTTCGTTCGGGTGAGCCGACTGGTGAATCTGTTGAGACTAAGTTCGAAGCGGGAGAGCTGGGCGAACTATCAGTGAAACAGCCTTCTACGTCGACATATTCAATCAGATTCCCGAACGAGTTGGCTAGGAAAATAAATCCGGGTGCTACAGAATCTCTTGAGATCAAATTCAAGGCCTCATATCCGCTGAAGGTGGATTGGGTAAGTAACGGCGGAGGGGCGAAATGGACTTTCCTTCTAGCTCCCAGAGTGACAAACGAGTGAGTGTTTACTCAAGTTTCCAACCGGACTCTGTCTGAATGTACATTGGTGTCTTTGGACGCCATAGTATAGCAGTGGATAATCCGAAAAATACCCCGCCCATTACCAAATTCAACCATCCTTCAGCAATGTACCCTGGAGAAGCATTGAACCACGCCCAGGTAAATGATGGCAGTATTCCCGTTGCAAGGCATATTACGGCCTCCTGCTTCAGAATTCTTGCACTATCTCCCGTTCCCGGAAGTCGGATCGGCGTTCCAGAATACTTTGACTCCCTTCGAACTAGACGCAGGGGGTGGGAATCGGCTACTTCGATCGGTCTAGTTGATTCCAAGACACCTCTCTCAGACCAGACCCTTACTCGTCGAGTCCTTATTTCATCATCCTCAGTGTATGGTCTACCATCGCACGGTTTCCCCCAATAATTGCTGGCTGAATCGGCCAAAGTCTCTATTGTGCCTAATTCAGCGTGTATCAGGCCCTGTGCCTTGGAAACCGCCCACTCCGACTCGGATGCTAATTCGGCTTCTCCAGATTTTATCATCTTGGCTGCAATCTCGGAGGGTACAGGATGCTTAGTAATTTCAAATGATTTTGATATCTTTACCTGGTGACGTGGGCCCGTACCTCCCCTTAGAATGGAGCGATCATTGGATCCTAGCATGGCTGATCCTGGGTCCACTTGAACCCAATCAAGACCATGCATACTCAACTGACCTCTGAATCTAGCTCTCCAGTCTGTATTCTCCATTGGGAGGCATACACGTTGTCAGCCTCAATAAGCGTTTCATGAAGACCTCGTTCTACAATGACGCCATCCACCATAGCGAGAATCTCATCGGCATTCCTGATCGTTGCCAGCCTATGGGCGACTGCTATAGTCATCCTATCTGCATCGTCGGAGGAGAATAATGAATTCTGTATCCTTTGCTCTGTTTCTGCGTCTAATGCAGCGCTTGCTTCATCGAGAATCAACAAATCAGGTTTCGTAAGCAGCGCTCTTGCGAGGCTTATCCTTGCTTTCTGACCGCCGGAAAGTTTCACCCCTCTATCGCCGACTTCCGTATCGATGCCCTCTGGCAAGTTCATCACGAATTCTTCAGCTCCGGCTGCGCGCAATGCCTCTTCTATGTCTTCTTCTGAAGCTTCTCTCGCATAGGCGATATTGTCCCTTATAGTCCCGAAGAACAAAAATGGATCTTGGGATACGAATCCGATGCGCGCCCTGATGGAGTCAATCTTCAGATTATTGATATCTACTCCGTTAACCAATATTCTGCCAGACTGAGGCTCGTAGAATCTCTCAATAAGTTTCAGAATTGTGCTCTTACCGGCCCCTGTATGGCCCATTATGCCGATGAAATCGCCCGGCTTGGCCTCAAAGGATATTCCATTGAGTACGTTTGTATCTGACGAAGGGTATTCGAATGTTACATCTTCGAACATAACTGATTTGATGGGGTCTTCCAGAGGAATGGCGTCGGGATGATCCACTATGGAAGGCTCAAGATCGACTATTGCGAAAACTCGTCTTGCGGCTGCTTCGCCACGCTGTATCTGGTTGAGGAGGGCTCCGAGAATGAACAGAGGGAACGTCATGCGAGTGCTGATTAGTAAGAATGTGACATATTCTCCGATGGTGATTTCGCCGGATTCGAGGACCCAGCCGCCTGCAGTTACTATCAGCCCAAAGGCAATACCAGCTACGAGGTATATCCCTGGAATGAATCGATTGCGGATGAATGAGGCCGAGATGGCTTGATCTCGATATCTTTCGGATTCACTGTTTACTCGGAGTTTCTCGAAATCCTGAGCATTATAGGCTTGCATTACAGTGATTCCTCCAAGTACATTCTCGAGGATTGAAACAATGCTGCCGGTACTTTCACGCTGTTTTCTATATCTGCGCTGGACCCTCGTGGCGAACCAAATGACCATTGGAATAATCAAAACCAACGGACTAAACAACATCAAAGTCAGTTTTACCGACATGAATGAGAGCAAGATTGCAGCCATGGCGAATGTGATTGTTATTCTGACAATGCTGGTGCTAGAGTCGGATATCACATCTTCCAGAAGGGAGATATCAGCAGAGAGAACTGACATGAGGTTGCCTGTTTGTCTATCTTCGAAATATGAGGCCTCCATATTGATGAGAGATCGAGCCGCATCCATCCTGATATCATGTTGAGAGTTGTATGAGGTTGCTTGCCAGAGAAAGTTGCTCGTGCCCTGGAAAATAGCTAGAAGTGCAAAGCACATGAAAATTATAATTCCAAATCCAAGATAGGGAGAATCCCCTATGTAATTCTCCAACCATGACGGGTTGAATGTGCCATTAGCATAGAAATCAGCAGCCCAGCCTATTGTGAGAAATGGGAGTAAGTCCGAAGCTCTTGCACCGGCATTTGCAATAAGCCCGCCGAGAGCAAGTTTCCAGTATCTCATTACATAGGGGAATATTCTCCATATTTTCCGGCCGACTACTTGCTTCTCTTCACCAAGGTCGGAGTTATCGAGACTGATTCCCTTTCGAGCCCCGCCGATGCGGTCTTCAGACCCCCTCTCAGGCTCCGCCATATCCATCCGTGTCGATAAGGGGTATGTAGTCTTCAGTACGAGTCTAGAGTGGTGCGCCCGCCGGGATTCGAACCCAGGATATGAGGTTGGAAACCTCAGGTGATAACCAGACTTCACTACAGGCGCTCTGGACCGATCGGAGAGAATGCTCCACTAAATCGATTCGGT
>Ga0209503_10000352_pt1 | contig 30154 bp, 39 predicted proteins | sample SouAtlMetagenome_2_FD_187448 | JGI IMG/M metagenome (GOLD analysis project Ga0209503, IMG submission 187448) | Marine eukaryotic phytoplankton communities from Atlantic Ocean - South Atlantic ANT15 Metagenome (SPAdes) (version 2) | ecosystem: Environmental > Aquatic > Marine > Oceanic | place... | reverse complement strand
TCTAATTTTATAACTTTCAATACCATTACCAAATGCAATACAATTTGAAAACCCTGTGTCAATTATAGCATTTTGAGCGACCACTCCTGCATTATTAAAATCTATAATTTGATTTTGTACATTTCCGGAGTGTTGTCCTAACGAATCAATAGAAAAAGATTCATTGTTTTCAAACCATACATCTGGTAAGGCATCCGCAGGCTGCGTTTCAAACACAATAGAAGCACTTGCTCTAATAACTTCAATACTTACGTCTACGTGTGAGTTTTCTTTACTTCCCAAAAAAGGATTCTCACAATTTCTTACACCTGCGCTCAACCCCAGATAAGTTTTACCTGTAGTAGTATCCTTAATAAACCTCAAAAAATACTGTTCAAAACCTTGGCTTAAGTCACTTGCGCTTGGTAATCCAGAAACGCTTAATAATGTATTGTCATAATTAATAACAAATTCACGAGTAATTGGCCCATCAGGATTTCCAATTCTATACCTTGAATTTGTTTGAATTAATCCTGTTGTCGCTGTGCCAAGACCCTCGCTATCAAAAAACTCTTTAAAGTTAGAGTAAGAGGTATCTGTTGTAAATTCTTGTTCGTATGTTAATGTTTGGTTTTCACAAGACTCAAGAGGACTGCTAGAGCCTGGCCTACGAGCAAATATTTTAATTTTTATTATACTTCCACTAGGCAAATCATAATCAATATTAGTTGTCGCTCCAGTTCCTGAAGGATTAAATACTGTAACGGGGTAAAAAACTCTAGGATATTCCCCAGCATTAGCCGTTTTACCACTTAGCTGGCCGTAAGTAATAAATGAGTTGGTTAGGGTGTTTACTGAAAAGTTGGTAGGAATCATTTTCATATAAACCCCAGCTGGTGCTTCAATCGTAGCGGTAGTATCTAAGGGATTAGTGTAGCTTATAAAGCCTTTTAATTGATTAGACTTTTCTAATACTACCGAGGTGGCGCAATTTTGTAAAGGCCCCGTACTATCCGCTTTAACTATTAATCGATCTCCTTCTTCTACCTTATTAGCATTTTCACCTTGTAATAAAAAATAAACCGCAGGCTCATTATCTTCTTGAACAAAAGTTGAAACATAAATTGTTTCGTAGGTTGATTTACTTGATTTTATACAGAACTTGTAACGAGTTGCCCAATAAGGTGCAACTTGAGCGTTATTACCACCTGGCTGTCCTCCAGGAATACTTACTCTTATTTTGTTTAAAAAATCAGATGCATTACATGGAATGTGGGCGGTATTATTACGGCTTACTAAAGCTGTAGAAGCACGATTAAAATCGTCCATATAAATTATTCCAATCTCATAGTCTCTATTACTGTGAAGGCTAAAATTATCTGTTGTGGAGGTAAAATATGCAGTTCCTCCAGTTATTTGAAAATACTCATAAGTTACATTTGCCCCGTCTACCCATTTCATTGCAAGCAATTGAAGTTGAATCGTGGTTTCAGTAGTAAACGCAGAAATGGCAATAGGTTCTCCTGCAGCTGTTATACCGCTTTCAGTTTTAGTAAATGACCCTAAAGTAGCAGGTATTTGACAATTAAATTGATCTGTAAAAGTAGACCCATTACAAGAATTAGAAACTGTTTGTATGTTAGAAGCTGTTCCAATTGCTTCAACAAATCCACCTGCTGTAGCGTCTGTAGCTAACTCATATGCATTAGCATAGTCTCTAGTTAAAGTGTAACTAAAACTCAAACCTGCTCCCGTGGTAATTGCTGTAGGAGCTACACCAGAGGCGGTATAAAATGATAAATGTTGGATATCTAAATCCCATGTTAATATAGTGCCTTTTTTTAATAAGTTATTCCCTAAATCTATTCCAAATATTGAGTTAGTAATGTTGGCGGATTGGCCAAAAGTATAAGCGCCGTTTCCCGTATAATCTCTTAAAGTAGTTTGATCAAACTCGTTGTTTATTACCTCTAGGCTATATCTTAAATCTACTGCTTTATTTTGGAAATCTTTTAAATTATACCCTTCATAATAATTTCCATACATTAAACGGTTGCCCATTAAAGTTTGGGTTTGTGCTTTTAATGGCACATTATCATATAGTCTTAATATTTCATATTCAGGAAGAACTGTAAATATTTTTTGATCCCTAAAGGTATAATTAAAATCTCCACTGTTAGGCAAGCCATCTCTTTCTTTATTTAAGGTTTCAATAATTTTTATTGTTGGGTCATTCATGTCTTTATACAACAACTGAACTCCCTTAACCAAGTCCCCTCCAGTATTAAATGTTATAATTACCGCGTTAATTTGGTTTAACATTCCTTCATTCAAAAAACTAGACTGACTAAAAGTGTAAATACCTGCGGAAAATGCAGGCTCACTAAATTGCGATGTAGCTGAGAACTCTCCGTTTTGGTATTCGTATCGGTAGGCAAAACATATAAATCTATCTTCTAAAAATGTGCTTCCATTATTTTCAATTATACCTGAAATAGTAGGTGCAGTTATTGGGGGCTTTTTAATAACCAATATCTCTTCTGCGTTAAATGAATCAATGTAAGCCATGTTATATTGTTAAAGTATAAGTTACACCATCGGTTAGTGTTAATCCTATTAAACTTACCCTTCCAGAGCTTGATGGATTAAAAACATTTCCATTGTCGTCTGTAAACTGTGTGGGGTTAGGTTTATATCTACAAGAATATGTTCCGCTTGACCCGTCGCTTCCTGTAATATTACCACTAATGCTGCCTGGCCCTGGATTTCCTGTTCCGTTTGCAGTAATAAATCCCATTGTTAGATCAGCGTTTACACCGAATACTTCATTAAATTGAATAAGCGCAAGACTAGATAAACTATTAGCTCCTATAATCCCAAACCCTGGTGTGGTTTTAACTGCGTTAATAGACTCGGCATTTATTATTGTATTATAACACCCCGTACCAGGAAGCGCTATTTGTGTCGTGGTTGGCGCTGCACCTGCTCCTACAGCGTTTAGAGGTACTGGACAGCCCGATACTAACCCTTGATTAAACCCTGTTCTTGTTATGCCGTTAGTAGTAACTGATCCTGCGGTAAACACAAAAGCTACTTCGCCTGTAGGCGTAGGTAAAGTTTTGGCTATAGGCTCTGCATAAGAGTTATTTACATTAATAAATCTGGGTGGATTTAAAAAATCAGTAAAAAATAATAAGTCACCAATTTTATTGGTAGCTGTTATTAAAAACTGTGGGTTAAAATTTAATGTAGTATTAATTCCACTTCCGTCATCTATACTTACAACGTGATAAACTATTTGCGCAGTTAATGTGTTGAAAGAAAGTATCATGTCTAATTTACCCGTATCACCCACAGAAAAAGCGGGGTCATGAACAAACCAATAAAGTGTTTCGTTTGCACCGTCTTCAAAAACACCTATAGTTCTAGCTTCGCTGCTCAAAGGAATTGAGTTGGTTGTACCAGGTTCAATAAAATAAAGCTCACTAATTTGTGTATTACCCTTGGTGTTTTCCACAGACCCTACTTCAGACTCCTCGGTAGAACCAAGCCTTACATTTAACGCATCAACATATTCTCCATTACGAAGCAGCCTTTCGTCAAGGCTTTTATTCATACGCCCTAATACAAAATTTCTTTGTGTTTTTGCCATTTTATTTTAGCCACTTGTTTTCACCTCTTAAATTCATTAATAATCTACTTGGGTGGATATTGCTTAATCTTATCTTGGCGTTTCTTAAAAGGGCTTGTTTGTCTTTACGTGCTCTATTAACAATATATTCTTGAACACCAAACTTGCTATTAAGTAACGCGTATTTAATGTATGCATAAATATACTCTTCAAACATTTTATTTACACTTACTGCGTCATCATTACCGTTTTCCATCCCATCAGATATATACTGTAATATGCATTGTTGGTTTGCCATTGTGGAGTCAAAATTAATTACCCCTGCTTTTCTGTCAATAGTAAAGGTAGGATTGAAATTAGCTGTTTCTGTATTTAGCCCGTAACGAGCTCCAATACGAGAACTGTCAAAATCAGAATCATAATTGTTAAATCCTGGATTAGCGTTTTCATCATTTAAATTGTTTAAATAAATACTTTCTAATGTTCCATTTGTTCTTGCCGTGTCAAGTGAAGATGTTTGTGTGTTAACATCATCATCTGCATCATAAGTAAAACTTGAACTTCCGGTTTGAGCAAAAGATGTTGCCGATTGGACTTGGATATTTTCTACTAAATCTCTAATTACATTGTCTTTGAACAATGATAGTTTAACCCAATTTACAAAATCAGGAGGTAAAACAAATTTTAAATCATCATATACAGTAAGCTCTAAAGCTTTTATAATTTTAAAAGCATCGTAGTTTAGTTCTTGTATACCGCGCTTGGCGTGAAATAAAATTTGAAATCTATTTACGTTGTTTATTAATTGATGGTTTCCTTGATACATCAATAAAAAATTAGTTACTATATCAAGCAAGCTAACGTATTGGTATGAACCCCAATTTGAATCTGTTGGCACTACGCCATCATTAGTATAATATTTCTTTTGATCTATATAGGCCATAATTATTGTTGTTGATTTTGCATTTGTTCCTCAATTTGTCCAAACTTAAACACGTCTCCTTCTCTAATAGATATACCTGCGTACTGTAATATTTTTGCAACTAAATCATTAGCGTCGTCTATAGGTAATTCAAAGTCTTGATAATCAGCTTGACTTTGGTCAAATATAGGAGATCCACTAGCTATTGTAGAATAAGTCCATTTAGGGTCTAAAGGATATCTAATGTATTGGGAGGATACATCGGTAGCCCCATTAAAAGTAGTGGGTAATACTGTTATTAAATTTGATTGTAAAGTATAAGCTGGGTAGTTAACTGAAGGAGCTGTCAAAAGAGAATTGCTTAACAAAGTAATTTTACTTTGTGAAACTCTTTCTGCCTCTCCTTTAAATTGTCCTCCGCTTGAGCATAATACTTTATTTATAATATAATAATCCGAGGGTAACGTGTATACATTTGCTGCACTTTGGGTTAAAGTTGCGGTAACTGAAAAAGAATCAATTACCTCTTCATATCCTTTTTTAATATCCGCATACCCTGTACCTGAAACTCTAGCGTTTTCCTCGTTTACCTGTTGATTATAATTTACAAAGTATTCATCAAACAAATCTAACTGAGCTTGTTTGGCAAATAAGTTAAAATCACTTGGTGAAATATACCCGTAATTATTTTTATTAATAATCGCTAATACGGTGTTGCGTACAGAGTTTATCATCGAACTTCAGTTTGTACAAAGATACGCAAAAAAAAAGAGGTCATTGATTTTGACCTCCTCTTAGATTATCGACTAAAACGAGTTTTATGAAATCGTTGTTATCGCTTGACTTAGAGTCACGTTAATAGTTGCGTCAGTATAACCTTGTCCCCAAACAGTTACAAGAGCAGATTCGATAGCCGTTTTGTCTGCGGCTGTCATATTTCCTGAACCTGCTAAAGTTATTTGCTTGTCACGATAGTTCAAAACAATATTGTTTGTAACTAATCCAACGTATAATACATCGCCACCAAAAACATAATTTCCGATCACTAAAAATTTATTCATAATTTCTAAGATTTAAAAGGTGAATGTAAAGGCGTTTACCGTTTGGCTCAATCCCGGTATACTGTATAATACTTGAGTCCATTTTTGTTGTTGAGCACTTTTAATAACACCGAATACGGTGTCTACGTCTGCTTGGACTAAGGCCGAGCCTGACGCAATTTTACTTTGAGAACCATCCATGTAATCGATTACAATATCATCTGAACTATCTAAATAGCAAGATGCTACATCTTTTACAGAGAACTGCTCTACTCCACCGCCTACGGTGATACTTGCATACTTGTTCATAATAAAAAATTTTATGTGTTAAAAAAACAAAGATACAATAAATATCCCTAGGTGTTTTTGGCTAATTCTTTAAGATGCTTAAACGACTCGATCCCGTCATCGCTTTGAAAAAACGATACTGCCATATATAAAGGCTCTTCTCCATAAGGAACATTCATTAGTTTCTTTTTATTAGAAGCTGTATTATACCATATCTCTTTGTCTTTATTTCTTAAAGAAAGCAAGCCTTTGTCAAAAAATCCTTGTACTGTAGCGTTAAGTTTAAGCGCAGGATCTTTGAGTAAGGTCATAAAATCTTGTGGATTGTTTTTAGCAAACATTAAAATATCTCTCTTAAGTTCTTCGAGTGATACCCGTGAAACGTCTTTTTGAAATAATACTCTAGAGACATTCTCTACTTGATCTGGCTCTAACTGTCGCGCTTCTATAAGAGCGTCAACTTCTAGGTTAAAACTTTGTACAATTTGTTCAGCTTCTTTTGCTTTGTTTATCTCGACAAAAGTTCTTCCGTTACCTGGATGCAGTTCTAAAAACCTTTGTAAAACTTGATTGGTTTTGTCAACCGTTAAAAAACCATCTTCAAAAATAATAGGTTCTAAAATAGCCGTCTCATCTTGTTCGTCTTGAAACGGACTTTTTTGATTACGAGCATATCTTAAAGGTTTGTTAACCCCAGTGGCTTCATCAAAATATAGTAAAGGATATCTTTGGGTGTGTCTCGACGCTAAGATAAGGGATAGCGGAGCATTTTCCCTAGTTAGTCTATATGACTTTGACTTAAAAGTTTGTGTGCTTTTCATAATATTTAAATTTAATTTAATTTATAATTTATAAAAAAGGGGGCGATTAAACCCCCTTTAATAAAGTAATCTACTATTCTTGGAAGATAAAGAAGTTGTTAGCACCTAAAGTACATACAGCTCTTTCAGACAAGAAATTAACTTGCATGTTATCTATATCGCTAGTTCTTGCACCTCCGGCTGAACCAGTAATCCAAGTTTTGTAACGTCTGTCTTCTGTTTCAGAAGCTCTATATCTAACATGTAAGAAAGGTCTCTTAGCGTTTTTACCAAGGATTTGGTCATAAACACTAGTAGAACCAGCGGGTACAAGTAGTCCGTTAATACGTCCTGAACCTGCTCCTGTTGGTAAACCACCTCTCATTGTTGGGTCGTTTAGATATTTCCAATCAGTTTTGTAGAAGTCATAACCTCTTCTGAATCCAGAGAATCCAAGATTTAAAGCCATTTCTTCATCATTGTCAAATAAACCATAAGAAGTACCACCAACTCCGTAAGAGTTTTGTGCAGCTAACATATCGTCTATATCAAAACCAAATTGTCTATCTAGGAAGATAACATTTTCTTCGATTGATCCTTGCTTATCTAATCTGCTGATAATAGAATCAAAGTCAGCTAGAGTTGTTGGATTTCCACCATCCCAAATGTTTCCTCTTTGTTGTACTGAATAGAAAATACCATCTGATCCTGCAGTTCCCGCTGTTCCTGCTATACCAAGAGCGGTAATAGCACCTGAACCAACTTCTGCTGGTACAGCTTCAATCATTGCAGTTTCAAGATAATCGTCAAATCTAAGTCTTGTTTCATGCTCAGATTTTAAATACCATAGGTATCCAGTTGCTCCGTCTTCAGTAGTAATTTCTACCCATCCAATTTGCGCCATATCAGATCCAGATACAGTGTAAGTATCTTTAATGATAATCGGCTTGTTGTCAAAGATAAAATCTTCAGACTCAAGAGAACCAACCATTCCTGCTGTTCCTTTTCTAAATTCAGATCCGTAAATAAACACAGTAAGGTTAGTGTCTGTAGCGGCAGCTGCGCCACCTACATTTCCAACATAACCTCCAGCTTCGTAAAAAGACGCTACAAATTCACCTGCGCCGTTTGCTCCTGTTGGAGCCGTAACTGATGTTACAACAGCTTTGTTAATTCCTGATCCGTCATTTTGTACGATTGCTACTGTTTGTCCAATTCTTACAACTTGCTCTGCAGTTGTAGGGACAAGCGTATCGTTTATTCTAAATGTACCAGATGTAGCTGCGTTAGCCGCTCCTGATCCAACTGATGTATATTTTGTGTGTAATCTACCTTGTTCTGCCCATTTAATAAGGTCAGAGTTAGTAGGCATCTCCGCTCCTACCATTCGTAAGAAAGAAGATATAGTTCTGTTCCCATAACGCTCAAACTCTTTTTCATAAGTATCAGGTAGATACTGATTCAAAAAGTCAAAGTTAGTTATATAGTTTTCCGTTGTAGGAGTTCTTTCCGAACTCGGCGTTAACGCAAAAGTAGGAATTGCATTTACTGCTCCTGCCATAATTTCTAATTTTTAATTTTTATATTTTTTTAATACTCTTAATTTTTAGCCCTCGACTCGATGGTTGAGACACTGATTTTACTTGCAATCCTCCCTTGGTAGCAACTTGCGGTGTACTGCGCTCACTCATGTCTACATTTTTAGTTTTACGCATTACATTTTCCGTCGCTTGAGATTGACCTTGTTCAAAAAAGAACTGAGCAAATCTCTCAGGATTCATTGCAATAGCTAAAGACCTATGGTAACCTTCTGCGTCAGTTAAAAGTCCATTAGAATCCAAATATTTATTTACAAAATTCATTGGAGTCTCTTGAGCTTTTTTTAACTCAGCGCTACTTGCAGGGGAATAAACTATGTCAGTGTCGTTAACCTTAAATTTAAAACCTTTAAATTCAGGGCTGAAAACTTCATTGCTTTTCTGAACAAACCACTCACTTCGTTTGACTGATTCCTCTTGCTGGGTTTTAGCCTCACTTAAATATTGCCTATAAGCTTGAACTTCTTGATTAGCAGTAGCAGAACTTTCTCTTGACTCAAGAGGCTGTTTATACAGCTCCTGTTGTTGTGTAAAGAATTTTTTCGCTTTGGCAATTTCTTTTTTCTTTGCTAATTTATTTTTCTTAACTACCGCGGGCTCATCAACCTCTTCGTCATAGTTAAAATCCTCCATCATTAAGGAGATATCTTCTGGGTCTAACCCTTCTTCTGTAATAGAATAATATTCTCTTAGCAAAGAATCGCCGTCAAGATTAGAATAATCTTTTTGTAATTTAACGTAATCATCTAATCCACGGCCTGTTTCTTTTTTATACTTAAAATAAGCAGCAACATCACTAGGTAAAGGTTCGGCTTCTTCTCGTTCTGCCGTTAACTCTTCTAATGAGTTTATTTGCTTACCGTATCGTTTTCCAATATATGAAAGAACGTCCTCTTCATTTAACTCCGAAGGCTCGACAGATTGTTCTGTTGCATCTACTACAGGAGCTTGTTCTGTTTTATTTTCTTCTGGTTGTACTTTAGCCTCTGCGGGAGAATCCTCTACTTTAGCTATCTCAACCTTTTCAGTTGGCTCTTCTTTTTCTGGACTTGCTTGTTTTTCTTCATGTTTGTCAAGCAATTCTTGTTCCACTTGCTGAGTTGATTTGCTTTCAACTTCAGACATTTCTCTTACTTTTATTTCCATTAGATTAAATTTTTACAAAGTTAAACAAAATATGAACACACTTTTACCGAGGTTCAAACTCAGCTAAGTCAAATCCATCAAGCGAATCCTCATTAGATTCAAAGTTTTGAGGAGGTAAATTATTTTTACGTTGGGTAATAAGTTTTGACTGTTCTGTATTTTGCTGACTGATTCTTTCACTCTTGCCTTTTTCCCTTGCTTGCTCTCTACTAGCTAAGGCTTGACCATCTATATTGCGAAGTTGTAAGTTATATTGAAACTCTTGTTGCATTAATTGAGATTTTAACTGAGCTTCACTTTTATTACGCTCTATTTCAAAAGCAATCTCTGCTTGTTTATATTGCATTTTAGATTGAGTTTCTGCGTCAATTTTTTGTAATGCTGCTTGAGAAGCTATCTCTTGAGATTTAAATTGCTGTTGCGCAATCATTGCTTGTTTTTGCATTTCTCTTTGCTCGTCTTGCTCTTGTTTAGCTTTTCTTTTAACCTTCAAAAGTTGATTAGCAAGCTTAAGATTTCTTATCTCTCTAATATCAATTGCATCCTCAAGATTAATATCCCCTTTAGATAAAGCCATTTGTATGTTTTGTTCTAACATGGCTTGTTGCTCTTCATCTGGAGATAGCTCAATAAACACCCCAAAGTCATATATATATAAATCAGATATTTCTTTAAGTATACTTACATTGTATTTTCCAATTTTGTTTATAAAGTCATCTTTAAAGTCAGCATACTCTAATACGTCAGCTACTCTATATGTCAAAGCCTCTGCTAGTGTGCGATATATGTAAATACTTCCGTCTAATATATGGCGCGTAGCGGTGTTTGAATTTAAAGCAGCTAATTTTTGTACCCCTACTAAAGCATCAGGACTAGGTGTAGATCCGTCTCTGGCTTCATTTAAGCCCGTTACAGCCCTCATCATGTCTAAGTAGTGGTTATAGTTAGCTATGAGCATTTGTGTCTTAGAAGCGCCCGAATTGCTTGTGAGCTGCTGTATAGGAACTTTACCTTGGTTGTAATCCCCTTCTTGAGTATAACTTCTACCGATGACACTACCTGTTTGAAAGTACAATCTTAGAGCATCCTCGGGGTTATATCCTTGTCCTGTCCCTAAATCTACTTCATTGAGTCCATCTGCATCTATATACACACCATCAGGTACTGTTCGTGCTATTACTTGCTGAAGCTTTAAATGAGTCATTTGTATTAAATCAGCAAAAGGAATCATTCGTCTAACTAGCGACTCTATAACTCCTTTGTACATTCTAGGGGCAACCGCTACATAATTAGGCAAAGCGTGTTGAGAACTAGACTTAGGTCTAACCATGTTTTTAGCGAGCTCCCATTTTAAAAGAATATTTGTTCCCATCACCATTACTCCGTCATACCAAACATCAATAGTCTTTTCTATTTTTTCAAAATTACCGTCTTCAAGCATTTCATCTGGTGGATTGAAGGTGTCATCTTTTTCAATCATCTTAGAGTTGCCATTATCCATTTTCTTTTTCTTATAAACCATCTTTTGCGTGGTCTTATAATTAAAATACATGAGGGTGCATGTATCTCTGTAGAAAATATCATTTTCATAATACTGAGCAGTATTAAAATAATCATACCAGCTTTGGCTGTACTGAGCAATTTTCTCTAAATCTTCTCTTGTAAGGGTAGGGTCTATTTTAACAAGCTCCGTTATTGCCACCGTTTTAATTTCTCCCCAGTAAAAACAATCTTTGAAATGTGGATCTTCTGTATAACTATATACTACATTAGCAGGATCAACATACTTTACTTCTACTCCTGCTCCAGGTAAAAACTCATGTTTGGCAACCGCCATTCCCGTTACCATCATGTCATAATCCAATCTTTTGCGAATGTCTTGATAATGACTTTCAGCAAACATGGTATCAATCGCTTGTTCTTCGGCAATTTCTATAGCAGGCTTATAATTTAAATTCATGTATAATGAAAGCTCCTCGTCAGAAGATGGCAGTTCATTAGGATCCATAATAAAAGGATCAAAACCGGTTTGCTCTTGCACGGTTTGTAAAACTTCTTTGGCAGCCATTTGGCCCTCTATCATATCTTGATACTTACTACGCTTGGCTTGTGAAAGCGCATCTTGAGCATAGGCTTTGACTTTAAACAAACGATCGGACATTCCGTTAACAACTATGTCGACAAACTTAGCAATTATAGGAACTGGTGTCCAGTCTAAATTTAGATATGACAAATCTCCGTCTACAGCTAATTCATTTTTGTATTTAGCTATTGACTGTTCGCCCCGTGCGTATAATCTTAATCTGTTAAAGTCGCGCCATTGAGAATAATATCTGCATCCGTTTGAATCTTTTCTAAACCACTCATATTGGATGGCTTGACCTATCTGTAGCCCATATTGTTCAGTTGCTTTTTCCGCGTCTGAAACATATTGACTTGGAAAGCCTACAGATGAAATGTCTATTTTAACTTCTTTCATCTAATTAATTCACTTAAAATTCCTTCATTAGTATATCTTGCAAAGTTAAGACTTATTTTGGATTGTTTTTTCTCAGGTAAATATATACCTTTTTGATTTGCCATTACCGCTAATCCAGAGCTTATACTCGCATCAAATTTAGTTCTATTGCTTACGTCAAATTTTGCCCAGTCATCCAAAGTTCTAGTAAAATACATTGACCCGATTTCGTCTGCAGCTCTATAGGTTGATTCTAAATCTAATCCTATGTGTTTTTCAATGTAAGATTCTATAGCTGCGGCGTGCGATTGTTTTACATCCTCCGAGGTGTTAGGTATCCCTCCTAATTCTTTTTCAGTTTTAGAAAGTTTAGTGTAATGTTTATCTGGTCTGTTCATACAAAACCCTCTATACCCCCTGTTTTTAAAATGATATAAAAGCCTAGGTTTATTGTTTTCTACTAGTATTGGCATACTGTAATATACACAAGCCATAAGAACCTCTTCAAAAAATATCTCTGCCGTTTGAGGTCTAGCTATGTATTCTAAAAAAAACTCATTACTAGGAGCTTCATCCATGCTAAATTTAGTTAGCCCATGCAAAGATCCATTAGATCCCCTGCCACCTACAGTTCCTGAGATATCATAAGAGTCGCATCCAAATGCTCCAATATGTTCATTTACAGGATAAAAGGAATTATTCTTTTGTATTTTTTGATTTTGTAAATGTTTATTAGGCGACCAAGTTATCTTAAACCTACCTCTGTTATCAGGAGTCCATATTACCTCCGTATCTTTTTTGCCATCCTTCCAATAAAACTTCCCTTGGGTTACATGGTGTTCCATAACTAAAGAATCGTTGTAGTCTATTTGTTGGTATATTTTTGTTAGATTAAATAACGACCCTTTGCTTTCATCTCTAAACGCGTGGGATTCGCTGCGTGGAAACTGACGATAAAATTCATTTAAAGCATCTGGGTCTTTTTTTAAAGAATCTACTTCAGCTTTCCAATAGTCTATTGCTCCATTTTTTATCCACTCCCCGTCTACCCCCTTTATAGGTTTAGATGGTTTATAAAAAACAGGCATCCCGTAAATATCTATAAACCCCTCCATGTTCCACTCCATAGGTATAAACAAACTGTATAACCCGCTTTTAGTTTGGCCGTTGGAGTTACGCTGCGCTATATTTGAATCTTCGTATAACTTTTTAAAATTATCACCCCCTTTATTTAACGCATTAGAGGTAGAGCCCATCATACATTTGCCTATAATTTTACTTCCCAACCTCAAACAAGTTTTAGTTACCCTCCAGTTGTTTAAAATATTATTAGGCTTAATCCATTTACCGCTTTCATCGTGAACTAGAAGTAAAAGTTTTTCACCGTCATAAGAGTTATCGTCTGTATTTTTCCAATCAATAGTAGTGTCTAGACCGAACAACTCTTCATCTACCGTGTCATACATGTTTTTTTTAGTAATCTTTGAGGCGGGGATTCTAAAAGCTAATTCTGTTTTAGGCTTATCCATTCCATCTTGTATAGGCTTAAAAAAGAAAGGCAACCTATTTGCAATAGGAACTACTTTATCGGTAAACATTTTCTTGGCATCCGATCCTGTCTTAGAAAGAATACCTACTCTAGAGTCTTTTGCTAGAGTTCCTGTATTAACACACTCTGATGACCCCATAAATGAAAACCCCGATCTTCTTATTTTAAGATAGTCTAATCCAAAACATCTGTTATCTGCCTTACACGCCTCCCAATACAAAAAGAAAATACGATTCGCTTCTCTAAAGTCTGGAAAACCTACATCAATATTGGTCCACTGAAGGTACATATAGTGAGATCCAGTAATATAGGTAGGTGTACCATTGTTATAAAACCAATGCCCTAATTCTCTTTTGTCAAACTCTGTTTCTATATAGTCTACCCATTTAGATTTAAATGGAGTTGGCATTTCATTCCATTGAAAAATAGATTGAATACGAGAAAGCTCTTTGGGAAGTTCTTTTCTTTCCCAATATTGAGTGTGATTTTTTTGGGAGTTCTTTATAATTTCTTTAGGAGGTTTAGGCAGGGCTATACACAAACCGTTTATGTTTATCACATCCTTTATCTCACCACTTCTACTAATAACTACTACATCATACTTTTCATTATATCCATAAAGCCATGTGCGCGCTTTGTTTTTTTTAGCTAGCACAGCCTTAGGAATATAATCCTCAAGTTTTTGATATAAATTATTTAGAGCGTCTTTCTGCAAATCCTTGTTTTGTTGATGTTTTATCTTCGCTAGTAATACTAGATATATTTTCTTGTTCTTGATCTATTTTACTTAATATATCAAATGCATCAAATATGGCTAATTTTTTTGTAGCCGCTGCATTTTTTAAACGATCCGCGGCAAGCTCATCTTCAGGATCAGGCTTTATAATATCCTCCCGAGCAACCTTAATAAGTTGCTCTACGGCTTTTCTACCTGCTTCAATTATTTTAACCTTTAGCTCCTCAGACTTCATTTAATACAACTGTTATTTGATGATCATACATGCGATATAATTTTTCTCCATCTACTACAAATTCATATTCACTCTCTGGCTGAAAGATTATTTTATCTCCCTTGCGTACTTTTTGTTTTAATAAGTAATCATTTAAATATTTCATTGTTCCAACCAAAGGCTCTTCTTTGTAATTTTTAACAAGATATGAGTCTTGTTTTTCAACAGGTTTCACAAAACAATACCTGTCATGACAAAACCATTCTCCATTTTGTTTGTACATATAAAACTGATCGTTTTCAATAAAAAACAAATTGTCTTGAAAATAACTTCTTCCGCTTTTTTGTCTTCCCTTTATGTCGTTGTAATATTTAAAAACATTGTGATGAACTAAAAGGGTGTCTCCTTTTTTTATTTTACCATTGTAATAAATAGGAGTGGCAACAACCTTTGCGTAGCGATTTGCTGCAAAATGATTTTCCTCTGAAGTGCTTGTAACTAGATCAATCCCTGCTACTTTTTTGGTATTATTATATCGTTTACCCTCTAAAGGTTCTACAATAAAATTATAAGGGGCTCTCATTAAAAATTAATATTGTATTCAATAGACACAGGCATACTAGGGCTAAACTCTTTCCATAATACAACTTCGTCTTCTCTTTGAATCCAAATTTTAAAAGTTTTAAACTCACTATCGCTTTGTATAAGGTGAATAAAATATTTTCCCCCCAATACTTCTTGACCTACGAGGTAGTGCATTGCGCTCGATTTATAGTCAGGTCCAATTGATATTTTTCTAATATCCATTACATTAAATTTTATTTATATAAAGATACAAATAAATTAACGCCCTTGTCCCCTGTATTGTTTTTGATAATGCTTGGAAGATTTTAAACCCGAGTGTTTTGTTTTAGCATGAACCCCTGGTCTGCGAACTTTAGCTTTTACTTGGTAAGTGCCTAGGTTAAGTGTTTTCGCCATTGCCGTTTATTAAATTAGTTTTTTGTTTACTACCCATTGAACTTCCAAAATAGTATCCAATTACTTGAGTAAAAGCTGCAACCACTGCTCCAAATCCCATATCAAATAATCTTTGCGATTCCTCCGGTATTTGCCATATTCCTATCGCTCCAGCTACCACCGCCACAAAGCAAAGTGTAATACCCCATCCAACTGTTTTAAACAAAAGGTCATTTGATCCTGAGGCAACCGCTGCCATTTCTCTTTGTCGAGCACTAGCCCTGTCGGCCACTTCAGCCTCGTAAGCTTCAAGTATCATTTCTTGCGCCCGTATCTTATCTTCTAATGGAGCTTCAGCGTTTTTAATAGAAGCAATAACTTGCTCTACCGACATTTCTCCTTGTATAAGATTACCAAGGGTAGGGTTTATTAATCCCACTGCTCCTTTAAGAAGTTTGCCTACGGTTGTTTGACCAAACTTTTTTTTAGGCTTTCTCATATTTCTACATATTGAGTTTTTCCGTTTAACTTATAAGCTCTTAAACATCTACTGCGGTTTTCATCTGGAGAGCAAAAACTTACATGTAGCCAGTCTGGGTTATTATCATTTCCAAATTCCCATATTAACTGATCAAAGTCTAAATTATCTTTTATATACTGAAACATAATAGCATTGGTGGTTTTGCCAAATATATCATCAATATCCATCGCTCTTCCCTCGCAATGCTGCGACCGAGAACTCCCCCCTAAAACCTTATTTAACTCTGCCGATCTAAAAAAAGAAGTGATTTTTATAGGTCCTCCAACCCATTGTCTGAGTGGTTCAAATATATTATCGGCTATAGCTCCCATATTAGAAAACTCGTACCGACTTGGAGTGTTGTCAATATTAAGACGGGTAGCTGTATTAGAAAAAACCCCCTCTTTATAGGAGATATGTTTACTTATCCTTTCCATTTAGCATATACCATTTATGAACAGTATAACCAATTGAAACACTTAATAAAATTATTTTTAATAAAACGTCTATATCTGTCATTGAAACACTCAATGCTGTTAAATTAATACCGTATATTTTCAAATCAGTTAAGTCCATTTTTTTTAGGTTTCACTATTGTGTAAGTTACCTCAATATTATTATATGTTGTTGTTTGTATGTATTCCATTTTATTCTGTGTAAACTTGTAAAACTTCAGTGGGTGTTAATTCTTTATTAAATATTCTAAATTGGTCAAGTTTTCCTGTATAATAATAAGCAGTTGACGCACCTGTTGTGGTGAAATTTTTAGCACCTATGCTAAAATCACTAGCATAAGTGGTTGTATTTATTGTTTGTGATGACGACACTTCTGTCGCAGCTAAAGTTCCATTAATATAAGCCTTTACAGTTGGGTTTGTTAAGCCACTTGTAGTTAAAACAAGATGAAACCAATTACCTGTGTTAATAATTGTAGAAGGAACAGTAGTAAAACTATCTTCGCTTGAGCCATTTCCCCAACTTGAATATAATTTATTTTGATAAACCCACATATTTAAACCAGCTGTGAAATTACCAAATGTACCTCCCATCCCTATTATACTTTGTAAGCCAGTTGAAGTGGTGTTTACCCATATTGAAAATGAAAATGCACCGCTTAAAGTAGGTTGGGGTAAAGAAATAACACTCGCGCCATTAAACACACCCGCTTTTTTATATTGTCCACCACCATAAGCTTCAGTGCCCGACCATAAACCATCATAAGTAGATGAATCAGTAGAGTCGGCATTGTCTTCAAACTCGTATAAAGCTAGACATGAGCTAGTACCCTCATTGAAAATATTCAGGGTGCTCACTGTGTTGCAATACACCTCATCGTAAAGAGATGTAACTTGAGTGGCTGATATTTCTACGTCAAATATTCTTACTTGATCTACGATTCCTGCTGCATAAGTGGGAGACGTTCCCCCAGCATCAAGTTTACCAATTCCAAAAGAACTATAAGATCCAATAGTAGCTGCGCTAGAAGTAGAAGTTCCTTCGACCTCTAAAGCACCATTTACGTAAACTTTAAAAGCATTCGTATTTGTTGATCCATCCCATGTAAAAACAACATGATGCCACTCAGTAGTAGAATATGTATTTGGGCCTGTCGCAGATCCTACATTACTACCAGAATCGCTTATAATAGCTCCGAACCCCTGATTAAAAAAATACACGCTAGGACCATTATTGCTACTACCTACTCCTGCTCCTACAATATATTGAGTTCCTGCATTACCATTTCCATTATACCAAAATGAAATAGACGTGGGCTTTGTGTTATCGACTATGGAATCCGAGGTAGTAAGACCACTGTTAGTTCCATTAAGTAATGCAGCAACCCCATAAGGCCCATACGCATAAGCCTCCGTTCCGCTCCATGTTAAATTATAAGTAGTTGTAGCGTCATTAGCGTTTCCATCTAGTTTATAATAAGCTACGTTTGTTGTAGGGTTGTCGTTATTATCTGTTGTACATGGACATTGCACTTCCTTGTATAATTGTGTCGCTTCTGTTGCTGATAATACTTTTGTAAAAAACCTTGCTTGATCTAAAACACCATCAAAATTATAAAGTGCCTGACCATCCCTGTATTGACCGAAAGCTAATAAATTATTTGTAGCCCCAGTTGAAATTGTAGAAAGACTAACGCTGTAAATTAAACTACCATTTACATAAAGTTTAGATGTTTTACTTGAATCAGATCCCTCATAAGTAATCACCATGTGCGTCCAAGTATTAGCGGTTAAAGTAACTTCATCACTTGCCGAAAATGCAGCTTGATACCTTGCGGTAGTTCCCGTTACCCTTGTTAAGTCGATTATATATTGTCCTGCTGATTGATATCTTATAAGTATAGCTACAGTTCCAGTATTTCCCGAACTGTTTGCAATATCACCACCTAATATTGTTTGATATGCTGAAGTAAATAAAGTGTCTAATTTAAACCACAATGAAATGGATAAATCTTCGGTATCTGAAGTATGACTATAAGGAGAAGTAAAAGAAATTATACTACTACTCCCATTAAATACAGCTCCTTGACTATACTCTTGCCCATTGTAATAAGTTATGTCTGTTGGAGTTCCATCAAGATTATTTGTTGTTTGATCGGCTGCGCTTGAATCAAATTTAAAATATGCGGCATTTGTTGTTGGATAATCAACCGTATTGGTTGTACATGTTGACTCGGTATCTATTTGTCTCCAATCCCCTCCGTCATAAAATTCTACATATTTCAGGTCGGTATTAAACCGCCACTCACCTTGAGAGGGCGAAGCAGGTCTTGTTGCATTCCCTCCATTAGGTAGCCTGAGTGCAGTGTTTACTGTACTTAAATCAAATAGCTCTGGTGTTGTTATTTTTGTTGTTGCCATAATTAAAATTGTACTGTTTCTGAAGTAGATGTAGTTTCTGTAATAGAGTAAAAGTATTCTCCTGAGGGCATATTTGTTGTGTCTCCGCTTATTGTTCCACCCCCTGATGTGCCATTACAGGTAACTCCAGAGGAAAATGTAGCCTGTGCAGCAGTTGTGCGCAAAATAACTATACCCGATCCTCCAGCTCCGCCTCCTGGGTTTCCAGCATTGTTCGCATAAGCTCCGCCGCCATCACCCGTATTTGCACTTGCTACTGCGTATGTATGACTTGCTCCCCCCGTTGCTCTCGTTACAGATACACCAGTAATAGATGAAGCTAAGCCTGCGCCGCCTGCTGCCGAACTGCTTGAGGTTCCTGCTGTTCCAGCTGCCCCTGCTCCTCCACCTGAGCCACCAGAATTTATTACTGATGCACCTGAGCCTCCAGCATTTCCTTGATTAGGTGTGCCAGAGCCCGCTGTTCCTGTTGATGCTGCTCCTCCACCTGAGCCGCCTGTTAAACCTGCTGTACTAAATCTACTTCCGCCGCCGCCGCCGCCTGTAGCTATTATTTCACTGCCTATAGTTCCAAATTTAGAATCTGCTCCACTTCCACCCGTAGAACTTTCATTACTAGTTCCTGCGCCACCCGCACCTACTGTAACTGTATAATTAGTTCCAGCTGTAGCTGTAAAAGGGGTAAGGGTACTGCTTGGTCCTCCTGATTGGTCACTAGCGTAACTATTAAGATATCCACCTGCGCCGCCGCCTCCATTTAGAGCATTTGAGTTCCAATCAGACGTACCTGCGCCGCCGCCGCCAGCAATGATTAAATACTCAACGGTAAAAGTTTGAGCTGTATTTACAAAGCTTTTCCACTCATTATTACCCGTATAATGTTGCATTACACTCGTAGACCCCTCAGAAGTTATAGAGTTATCACAACGCATCATCGCTTCAAAAGGAGTTCCTGAAAAAGCGCCGCCTGCAGGCATTTTAAGTGCGCTGACTTCTTGAGCCGCTGCGACTGCATTTAAATCTATGACCGGTTGTGTTACTTTAGTTGTCGCCATATTTTATATTGGTTGTAATTCCCATTTCTGTTCTTTTTCATTCCATTCATACATTGAGTTCTCTTCTGGAGATGGCCCAGGAAATGGAACGGGAGGAATCCATTCAGTACCGTTGTACACCCAGCTAGGATAAGGGCTTTCATATTTAGGCAATCCCCAATAATAATCCACCCATTCTTGCGTGTCTTCTTTCCAAAAGTTTTTACCCTCAACAGGAGGTATAGGTGGTTGCCAGATTGCTGTATCTTCATCTAAAACCCAACTCGGATAAGGACTAGGATGGTAGAACGCATCTCTTGCCGGGTCATATAACATTCCTTTACCTGCATAGTTTTTTCTAAACGGCGTGCCACCTAGCTGGTGAACTCCGGCTCGTGTATTGTAAGATGTTCTTTTTACATCTTGCACTCCGCTATTGCGTTTTATTATTTGTTCTAAATCTGGGGTATTGTCGTAGTTTATTTTAGAGGCCTCTAACTCTTCAGCGGTAGGATGCAAAGAATCTCCCTTGTAAGCTATAACCTCTGTTATTGTTTCGTCTTGTCCGCCACATACGTGGGTTACTAGTGAAGGGATTTTGCTGATCTCTTCGTTTTTGTCTTGTATTTCTTTATCAACCGCTTCAGTTCCTTTCACACTTAAAGCTTGCATCTGCGCTATAAGATCGTCTTGTTGACTTTTTAAACTAGCCTTTTCATCCTCGATTGATTTTTTTATAGGATCAACTTGCTCGGGTGTGGGGTAGTCTTCACTAAAAGGGTCTTCGGGATAAAGCGCTTGAAGCTCTGCCTCGAGGGCCTCTAATGTAGCACTTGTATTTTTAGAATTATAGTCCGCTAATAAGGCTTGATATTCATCGCTGCTAGTATTAACAGCAATAATATCCATCCTTTGGTTTTCTAATTGCATTAGCTCTTTACGCTCCTCTACGGTCGTTTCGGCGTTTGATATGTATGCGTAGTGTGCCATAATTAATTAAAAGTAATTGTTGCTCCTGCCGTAGCATCAGTTATTGAATACACATAATCTGAAGAAACCGATGTTCCTGCAACCGTTTGTCCAGCGCTAGTGGTAGTTGTGCCATTTACTTCAACTCCTGAAGTAAAATTTGCTGTAGCTGAGCTAGTTCTTAATATAACAATACCTTTACCGCCATTACCGCCATTACCACCAGTTGAACCGCCGCTTCCGGGCCATGCGCCGCCTCCGCCGCCGCCCCCTGTTCCATCTGTTCCATTACTTCCTGCTCCTGAAGTACCTCCTTGACCGCCGCCGCCTGTTCCTGGGGTTCCTGTTCCGCTAGGGCTTCCTGCTGTGTATCTACCTGCTCCGCCACCACCAGCTCTAAGAGTCGGAGTTCCATCTATTGAGGATTCTAGGCCATTTCCTCCAAAACCTCCTACTGCACCAGATGTGTTTCCTGTACCCGTTGCGCTAGCGCCTCCGCCACCGCCAGCAGCGTATGGGTTGGCGCTTACCCCACCAGCTGCTCCGTCAAATCCTTGATTAGTGGTAGCCGTACCTCCATTTCGGGAATTACCTCCGCCGCCTCCAGAGCCTCCGTTTCCCCCTGGATTGACTCCAGTGGGTACTGCCCCATATCCACCTCCTGCGGATATTATAGAATCAAATCTAGATTGACCCCCTTGGGTTCCGTTTGAAGTAACGACTATTGGGTTAGTTGTACCTGCGCCACCACTTCCACCTGCTCCGACTTCAATATCGTAAGGTGTATTTATTGATAAGGTTAAAGGTGGTTCAGTTGTGCTATTTCCTCCTGAAGTTTCAGAGGCATAAGAGTTTCTATAGCCCCCAGCTCCTCCGCCACCTGTTCCATTTCCGTTTCCAGCTGCTCCAGCGCCGCCGCCGCCACCAGCTATAACTAAATAGCTAACTGTAATTTCAGTGCTAAATTCTTTAAGATACCTCCACTGTGATGTTCCTGTTTGGTCGGTGTATACAACTGCGCGTTTGGCGGTAGTGTCTTCTCGGATTTCACCAAGTGCTCCTGAAGGCTGCTCAACGGTAGTTCCCTTAACCCAGGTTAGCGCCCCCGTGTTACCACTCATGTCAATCCCATCGGTAGTTACTTTGGTTGTTGCCATTTAAATTAAGTTACACGGTTGTTACAAATTCTATTCCATTACTAGCTGTTACAGGGGGTGGGGTAGTAAAGGTGACAGTTCCGTTATTTGCTGTCGTATAGGCATAAGTTGATTTTTGTTGATATACCCCTGATATATAAACATCAATATAAAAGTTAGAGTTAGAAACTGGTAATGTCAACCCAGTTGTAATATCTGTAAAAATATCTGTAGAGTTATTTCCTGTTTTAGTTACCACTAGTCTAGTAGAAGATGCAGTTCCATCAATAGTTATTTCAGCAGAAGAATTTCGAGTTAAGGTAATTCCTGTTCCTGCGGTTAACTGAACGGTTGAATTGTCTGTTCCTGAACCTGAAGTAAGATTTAAATCTACATTACTACCATCAGTGGTTGCGTTTAAATCATAAGTATCTCCCGTAGCTGTAGAATCAATAGTAAAAGCTCCTCCGGCTACACTGCTAAATGAAATATCAGTTCCTGCTGTTATAATAACAGGATCAGTGTCTCCCGCGCTACCAGTTAAAGTGGCAGTAACCGCAGTAGCGTCTCCCGTTATAGGTAAAGTATAAGTGTTTGTCGTGTCTGGAGCATTAATTGTAAACCCTGCGCTTGTTACACTTGAAAAGTTTACGTTTGATCCAGCTGTAATAAGAACCGAATCTGTGCCTGCTCCTGAATCTGTAAGATTTAAATTTACATTTGATCCCGACGCTGCAGCAGCAAAATCATAAGTTGTATTGGTGTCTGTAGAAGCAATTGTAATTTCTCTAGTTCCAGCAGTTAGTGTTACATTAGAACCAGCGGTAAATTGTATGGTTTCAGTAGTTGAGGCTTGAGTGCCTTTTGTTGCGGTTGCTATAAAGTCTACATTCGTTGGTGTTCCTGAATTAGTAACAGTAGTAAAAGCATAAGTGGTGTCAAAAGCAGACGGGGCAATTCTAATGTTTTCCTGTCCGGTAGATAAGTAACCAACTATCTCGGTTACGTTAGATGCTTCTGCGGTAGATTTAGGGGTAAAAGCTGAAAATTTAACTGCCATTTTTAAGGTATTTTTTCTGTTATTATATCTCTACTGTTTAATTCTGTTACTATTTGTACCCCGCTTAATTCTGTTACTATATCTTGACCTCCGAAAGGTGGAGTAAGCCCCTGTTCATTGAATCCGATAAAATTTGCTATAGCGAGTAAATTAGGCATATCTAAAATGTTATAATTATACCAATTACCAAAGCGCTATAATATTATCCGCTGTGGTGTTTGTACTCCAAACCTTCAGCACGTTTACAGGAATAAATGCTCCTGTGTTTATATTTTGAAAGATTACATCATCACCAGCTACAGTAGTAACTCTGATATTTCCAGCTGTCCCAACATAAAGTACAGCACCTTCTTGAGTGCCTCCGTATATGTTAAAGTTTTTAGGAGAAGCTGTAAATATATTATCTTTTACATAAATAATAGTATCAGTTACAGCGGTTACTGTTGATTGTGTGCCGTCGGTAGTGTTTACTACAATCATTCCAAGTTTTATACCGCAAAGGGTAAACTTAGTTAGTTGGCCTCCGCCATCAGCGGAAGAGATATAACTTAAATCGTCAAGAGTTCTGTTGGTGTTTATTATTTCTGTACCCCCGGCTACATGGGCAGTAGTTACTTGAGCGCTTGAAAAAACACGAAGTCCCGTATCTGGTAGATTAGTGTTGTCACTTTTGTATACTTGCCAAGCTTTTCCCGCTTGTAATTTTTGATAAGCCATAATTTATCTTTTATAAGGAAATATTCTGTTTAAAGTGTCGCGTCTTTCCTCACATCCGCAATCACCATTTGTTACTTTGTCTACCACAGCTTTTATTCCAGTTGCCTTAGTTATTTTAGCTACAGTATCCCCTAATCCTTTTGACTTCATTATTTACAACTGCATATATTATTTGGGCACAGCTCTACTTTCTCAAAAGAAAGAAATAAAAGAAGCTGATTCCATTTGCATTTTATGTATCTAATTGCTTTCATTTTTTACATCCAAAATTATTCGCGTAGTTAGCCATCGCCACTACGTTTTTAGAATATTTGTCTTTGTTTCTCATAACAGCAGAAGCCGCACTGCATGTGCTTTTACCAGGCATATTGTTTTTTACCCATCGGGTAAATTTGCCTTGGTTCTTTTCCTTTATCTCAGGAAAAGCGCCTTTTTTAGTTCTGCCTCTCTCTGCCATTACTTTTTGATTAAAGAAGAGATGTGATCTTTTACACTTCTTTTCTCTCCGTGTGATTCATAAGTCATAGAGTGATCGCCACCGTAAGCATGTCCGTATAATTTTTTTGACATTGCTTTGCTTTCGTCTCTACGGTCCTTAAAGCTTTGAGTCTTTTTCCCGTGCTTCATGCCTAGGGATTCGTCTAATCTTGCGTTGTAACCTTGTTTTTTCATGATATAAATTTTATTCTACAAATATACTAATATTTTCCTTGCCTATTTTTTGGCGAACTCTTGGTTGACCCCCCTGGTCCTGACCATAAAGTTTTGCATGCCCAATACCTAGCGGTTAACTTTGATTTAGCACTCGAGCACTTGTGTCTGGCTCTAAATGATTTCCGTGCAGCAGATGAATAATTGTGTCCGTAACCTTTAGCTCCAAAGTGAATCAACTTCTCTTGCCCACTCTCGCAAGCTTTAACCATCTTCTTTTTTCCTGCTCGGTCCGAGGCAACAACCTTGTTGCATTTCATGTTGGATTTTTGGGCCATAATACTTAGGTTACTCTTCCTGCTTTTGTGTTGGATACAAACTGACGTGTTCGGCCAAACTTCTTTTTTCTTTTAGCCGTAGCAGCACGTTCTGCTTTACTCATGGATCTAGCTTTAGCTAAAGGTAAACAACGATCAGGGTTCTTTTTATCTTTACTTGTTCCGCACGCTCCTTTGATCGAACCGTCCGTTCCAATGCGAACCCACTTTTGTTCTCGCCATTTTTTTAGCTCACCCATTAGTATCCCATTTTTTTCTCCATTCCATAACCAGGGTTGTTTTTTAATTTACCCCCGCTCATTTTAGCAAAAGAATGAGCTTGCGCTTTTCCTACTGCGTTGTATGGAAATACCTTTTTTTTACCGTTAGACATTTTAACTGTTGGCATAACTTACATTTTAGTGTTAGACATATTTTTTTGTTTCATCATCTTAAGCGCCTTAAAATCTTCTCCTGTGATTTTGTTAAAAGGCATTGCAGCCCGCGCTATCTTTCTTTGTTTTCTACTTAATTTACTCATTTTAGTTGTATACAGTTGTTTTTAAAATTCTCTTCTTATCCCGCCTTAACATTAGCTTAACATAGTCAGTCGTTAGTTTTTTTTTAATGATAATTTCTACATCATCATTTTTGTATATTTTTTGAATTACTTCCAAAACAGGATTAAATTCATTGTCTTCTATCCAATGGGTCTTGTGGGTTATGTCTTCAGTAGATATTACTTGAGTTGTACCACAAGATAAAAGAAGCGCTAATAAAATTATATATTTCATTTTCTAGGCTTCATGGATTTTAACATCCGATCTATTTTTGTAGCCTGTGCTTTATGCATAGCTGAAGCTTTCTTAAGCTCGCTAGCTATTTGTTTAAGTTTTTTTGCGTCCATTATCTTTTACTTTTTTTAGCATAGTTAGGATCTTTGCAATACTTGCTAGCGGCCATATTAGCGTATGCACTAGGATATCTATCAAAAGTCCTTTTGGCCCACGCAATTCCTGCCGGACAAATCTTATTGCTTTTTTTTTTAGTTCTACCTGGCATTGGGCTGTTTTGCGGGTTTATAAATCATTTCACTCTTTCCGGTTTTAGGATCGTAAAGTTCTACGTCTTTAACCTTAGAGCTAAAGTTATTCATCTTTACTCGTTTCAGGGTGTCAATAGCTGAGTTTCTAAACGGTATAGAATCGTATTCGCTTCTTTTAATCGGCCCTTTATTTCCGTTAGTCATGTGTGCCATAATATATTATTTATCTGTATAATGCAAAGGTATAAAATTAATTACAATCACAATTTTCCCCGTCGCACGTACAAGTTTTCTTTTTGTGAAACACTGTATCAAAAGCGCTCGCTCCTAAAAGCGTGAGTTTGTCGATTATATCTTCTTGTATTTTAATTATCATAGATTCAAGTTGGTCATTTCTTTTTTCCATTTGATCAGCTAAAGACTGAAGGGATTCATTTTTTCTTTGCAGGTCCGCCACCTCATCTGGATTTTTTCCTATGATGGCATAGATGACCACTGATAACGACCCCACTATCATGCCCACGATAGAAACAAATATATCTTTGTTCTCAACTGGTATTTGAAAAAAAGATAAAAAAAGTAATAAACCGATCACAAGTGTAAATATAACAGTCGCTCCAACGTAGTGTCTGATGTCTCTTTCTCTTCCGTTTTTCATGTTTGGTGCTTTTTAATATCTTTGTACAAAGGTACTAAATTTAATAAAATGAGTAAGCTTGAAATCAACGACTACCTAAAGTATTGGCGCGTAATACGGTACTTTGTCAAAGCAAAATATGGTCTCTCTACAGCCGAATTAGACATGCTATTATTTTTATATAGCGAAGATGTATTTTCAAAAGATAAATTCAAAGAATTTGACAACCTTCTAGGGTGGAATGTAAACCGTTTTGATAAACTCAAACGAGATGGTTGGATCGAAGTATTTAGAAAACGTATGGGTAAAAGAAAAGCGCTGTATCAATTATCCTACAAATGTCAGCGTGTAATAAATTTAATTTACAAAAGACTCAGCGGAGAAGAGATTCCTACATCAGCAGTTAATAATCCCATGTTTGCGCGCAATGTAAAGTATTCGGATAAGGTATATCGGAATATGATAGTAGAAATGAACAAGCTTATAAAACAACAACGATATCCTTCTCCTGAATTATAGTATAAACAAGATCGTTTATAATCATTGAGAAGCCTGCCCGTTTATCGTAGTATACAACCTCCCCTTCTTCGATTACCGAAACATCTGTCCCTGGTTTTACGATCAATCCTTTTTTGTATCTTAGTTGGTTGGTGTCTTCTGAAGATAGCAAAAGCCCCGAGGCTGTTTTGAGTTGTTCTTCTTGAGTCTCTATGACTATGTATTTACCGATTGGTTTCATCTATCTATAAAATATAATATTATATCCTTGACCACTAATCTAAGTGCCTCATAGGAAAAGACCGCTAATATCATCTCGAACCAGGTCATTGTTTTTGTGCGTCTTTACGTCCCCTTAAAAATCCTCTGTTATACCCATCACGATATCCGGTTTGATTAATGCCAGGGATTGGGCATATAGGGGGCACTGGGCATACAGAAAACTCCCCTTTGACATACTCCCATCCTTGGCAGTAACCCTCGTCCCATCCCTCGCAAAAGGGATCACCCCAGGTGAATGATAAGAATATTAAGCTAAGTAGTATTATAATTTTTTTCATTTTGCTTCGTATGATCGTGCCATAGTAACTATAGCGTTAGTAGATAAAATAGTATTTGCAACTGAGACAGCATTGGTGAGCGCTTGGCCTGTCACCTTCATAGGGTCAATGATCCCCATTGCTATCATATTACCTTTCTCACCGGTTTGTACGTTGATGCCCTCCCCAGGTATTTGCTCCATACTGACAAAAGCCTCTATTTCTTTGTCGGTATAGCCAGCGTTCGAAAAAATTTGAACCAGTGGCGCTACCAGCGCTTTACCCAATATCGCGTAAGCGATCGACTTTTCCATAGATATTTTTTTACTGTTGACAAAAGTGTCACATATCTTAGCTTGGTCGAACAGCGCTAGCCCACCCCCGGGTAGTATGCCCTGTTCAAGGGCGGAGCGGACAGCACAGACCGCATCATCCACTCGGTCATACAGTTCTTTCTGTTCCAGGTCTGTATTGCCACCCACGTATATCACACCCACTCCTCCGGTAAGGGAGGCGATACGTGAGAGTATGAAGTCTTTATCGTCCTTTGCCTCGGTTATTTTATGGGCATCCCACAGCTCGCTTACTCGAGCATCTATTTTGTCTTGGCTGATATGCTGTTGGTCTTTGATGATAATACTGCTATCACGACCCACGATTATTTTCATAGCCTTGCCTAAATCCTGAAAGCCGATCAGGCTCAGATCGTCACCGGTCTGTTGTGAAAAATAAGTAGCACCAACTGAGAGAGCTATGTCTTGCATCAGTTCATGTTGCTTATAGCCAAAGGAAGGAGGGATTATGGCGCAAAGCTTCAAACTGTTCTTCATCACATTCGCCGCTAGGGTGTTTATGACATTTTGAGAACAGGGTGCTACGATTAGCAGTTTCTTACCTTCTTTGATAATGGGCTTGAGCACATTCTCGATGGTAAGTATATTATTTATCTCGGCATCTGAGACAAGCACATGGACATCCTCCATGATGCACTCGTCTTTCTTCTGATTATTTACAAACAAAGGCGATGACCATCCCCGGTCGATTTTAATACCTTGGGTAGTCTCAAATGTAGTATCCGAGCCTTTGGCTTTCTCCACCGTTACAATACCGTTCTTACCCACATCGCTGTAAGTATCTTTGATAATCTTACCTATGTTCCTATCGTTATTGGAGGAGATAGTCGCTACATCTAAAAGTTTCTTAGACGTTACTGCTTTAGATCCTTTGCGTAGCTTTTTAATTATCTGTTCTGTGATTTGGGTTAGCTCACGCAATATCTTAGTGCGGTTATGTCCCTTTTGCATCAGCTCCACTCCAGCGTTTACTAAAGCCTCAGTGAGCACAATAGCTGTGGTCGTACCATCACCCGCGTTAGCAGCTGTCTTGTCGGCAGCCTCCCGCATTATCTGCACTGCCAAGTTCTCCACCGGGTCAATAAGGCTAATGGCCTTAGCTACCGTTACGCCATCTTTAGTAACTGTAATGCCATGAGTATGTGCCCGTGACTCTAACAGCACTGTATTGCCCATAGGCCCTAAGGTACTTTTAACAGCCCGAGCCATTTTGCTTATACCCTCTATAAGTTTTTGTTGTGCGTCTTGTGAAAAATGTAAATCTTTTGGTGTATATCCCTCCTGTTGATTCATTGTATTAAATTTAATTTAAACCAAATGTAATACAAATTATTTAAGGTGACAATAATGTTGAAAATTTTTCTTCTGTGTTAAAAATATATTTTTCTATTATATATATATATTATTTTTTATTATGGTTTGGATTTTATTTTTAACATTTTTGCAACGATAATTGATAATCAGATAGTTAGATTTTTATTTTTGACATTTTTTTGACATCTTTTCGACATCAACTACTCTTTTTTGACACCAATTGTAATTATTGAGAGTATTAAAACTACAAAAATTATAAAAATATGATAGTTTATATCAAATTCTAATGGAATCATATCTATTGTATTTCCAGAAGTTGCTGTTTGTGTTATTGTTTTTTTCATTTAATTGCATAAAAAAAGCCACTTAAAAACTAAGTGACTCTTTCCTCAAATAAACCAACTATAAATATTTTACTCAAACATGTTTTTTCTAGCTTGTGATAATTCTATCGCATCAGCTATCATGTTGATCTGTTTTGTGCGGTCCATCATATTTTTAAGTGCAGCCGCTTTTTCGATTCCATTTATTCCGTTAGGCCTACCGTTTATGAGTCTACCGTCTTTAACGTATAAACCATCCACATAGTTGTCCGTGTCTCCTGTAGGAATGTTTTCGTTGTATTTATTCATCTCTGTATAGTTTTAATGTTAAACTGATAAGACCTAAGTATACCAATAGTTCTGACCAGTTGTGTTGTTTGTCCCTAGAATAATATGACCAACCAAGGGCGAAACCTATTCGTAATCTGTTTGTCATTTCTAATTCCCAAGACATAGACAAAGATACAAATTATATTTAGATGATTAGAGGTTGGGGATAATATACTATTACACGCACGCCGTAGCAAATCGCAAACCCAAAAAAAAACAGACACCCCCCCGACCAAATCCCACGGCCGTTCGTGATTTTTTGCCGTTTTTCTGTGGCAATCGGTCGACTTTGGTCAGCTTTTGCACCCGTTCACCCGTTCGCCCGTTTGACCTTTCAAAAGGTTCAAAGGTGTTAAGGCGTAGACATTCCCCGTTTTATATCCCCCCGAACCCAAACCAAGCAAAACAAAACTACATGAACACACCACAGTTAACCAGGTTAAGACCAGGCAAAACCGAAAAAATTAACTATTAAACCGAAAAATTAAAGTTCAATACTTGCATTAAATATAAA
>Ga0209503_10000351_pt1 | contig 30199 bp, 41 predicted proteins | sample SouAtlMetagenome_2_FD_187448 | JGI IMG/M metagenome (GOLD analysis project Ga0209503, IMG submission 187448) | Marine eukaryotic phytoplankton communities from Atlantic Ocean - South Atlantic ANT15 Metagenome (SPAdes) (version 2) | ecosystem: Environmental > Aquatic > Marine > Oceanic | place... | reverse complement strand
TGTTTTCCAGTTGTGATTGAGTCAAAATCAGTTTTTTTGCCTGTAACAGATTCAATGCTGTCTATTGCGTCTGCAAGAATACTAAAGTTGTCGTTTGCTTTAGCGTAACTGTCGCTTTTGTTTCTTAAATAATTATTAATATCTCGATTGAAATCTTTAATCACTTGCTCTGTGTTCCCGGCAATTCCTCCCGGCTGCGCTTTATCATAATTAAGTTTTTCGTTTACTGCTTGTTTGAGATCATGCAACCCTTTAGCGTCTTTCGGATTTTTAGCAAGGTCAAAAATGTCTTTGACTAATTTCATAGAAGTTGGATTTTTTTCAATCCTTGTTGTGCCTTCAAAAATTGGGTTTAAGTTTTCATCAAATTTTATGTTTAATCGTTCTGAAAGATCATTTATAAATCTTCTGCCAATATTTAAAATTTCTTGATCGCCATCTATAGAAACGCCTCTTAAAGTGTTGGCTTCTTTATCAACGTCTTGTCCTGCTTTAGTTTTTGCAATTTTTAACTTTTTAATATTGTTTAAAAGTGCTGTTCCGGGTATATCGTGCGCTCTGTTTAATTGCTCGTCTCTTTTGTTAGTTAATCCCTTTGATCTTAAATTAAGCATTTCTAACATTCTTTCTTTGTCAGCAATAGACGCCTGTTTAAGCATTTGAACGGTAGATTCATCAAGCCCCTGTTTTATTGTTTCAATAGCTTCTCTGTCTTTTTCTATTGTTTTATCTTTAGTAAAACCTTCGGGATCTGGAATTCTAGTTTTAGCAAGTTCTGCGCTTTCATCTCCTGATCTAATTCTATTTGCAGTTTCCTCTTTTTTCGTAATTGTTGGTTGTCTGCCAGTAAGAAACTGACTAGGGCCACCAGATAAAATTGGAGGTAAATATCTTCCAGCAAATCTACCTAAATTTTGTTGTAATTGTCTTCCTGCCTCTGAGGAAGGCTCATAAAAAGGAATCAATCGGTTACGACCAAACGCTTCAGCCCTTTGCTCTGCGGTTCTTTGAATGTCTCTTGCGCCTTCTTGTGTTCCAAAACTGCCATCTGATAGAGCTTTTCCAAATCCTTCAACTGTCCCGACCACATTACCAATCGCAGGAATAACTGAGGTTGCACCTGAAAGCACAACATCTGCCACGCCTCTCGCTCCTTCTAACCCTCCCGGTACGTCTTTAAACAATTCGTCTAAAGGTGTTTCAGATGGAAATCTGTCAACAAAATCATCAACTGCTTGAGGCGTAATTGATCTAAATAATTGCCTTCTTCCTTTTGCAATATCTGGCTGTTGATTTCTAACTTCATCTAACAAAGTTCTAGTTGGGGCAAATTCCTCTAAAGTTGGAATTTCAGATTCTTGAGATTGAGAGTTATCTGACTTTTTTCGAGATCGTATTTCTTCAAGTAAAGTAGCCATTATTTTTGCTCGTCTCTTCTAGTTAACTCTGCTACTAAAGCATCTACAAACTCTTGACCATAACTATCTAATAAAGATTGTCGATCTTGACTTGCAATTTTTTCAATCGTGACTAGTGGCATGGTAGAAAAACCAAATGGGTCAGCAGAACTTTCACCTCCACCTTGTTTAAACTTTGCAACTCTATTGACTAAATCCTGACCGCCTAACCTTTTTAAATCTTCATTGGTTAGGGAGTTCAATTCAGACTCATCTAATCCACTTAAAATTATGTTTATTTTATCTCCTGCTGCTGCTGACGTTGCCCTATCATAAGTAACTAAATTTTTATTGACTTTAGACTTTTCTGCCAGATCGTTATAAGTTGCAACGTTTAAATTATATCCCTCTTTTGCAGCGTTGTATAAATCTTTAGATCGTTCGTAAAAGTCAATTCTTTGACTACCAGCGAGACGCGCTCCGTCTACAATTTGATTATATAAACCTCTTACTTTATCGTCCACGCCTCCTGAATTTTGTGCCGTTGCAAACTCTCCCTCTCTTACTGTTGAGCCGGGATCTAAAATCTTCATGTATTGGAAAATTAAAGACAAATCCCCTGCCCCTGTACCTGTAAGACTTCCTTGTAGCCGACCAAAAGCTTGATCGATTTTTGAAAACTGATCTGTAGCTTTTCTAAATTCTCCTCGCAAGTCTTTAGTTCTTTGATCGACCCCTTCTAAACTTTTTCTATCTTGTAATGCTGTTCGTAATTGCTCTCTTGTTGCTTTGGTAGTCGTTTGACCGTTTACAATTCTTCCGTCTGACGTAACGCCAGTAGGTAAAAAGTTTTCAATATTTTTGTCTTCTTGAGAAAGTTTTGCTGTTTGCCCTCTAACCCTAGAAATGTCAAAGGTAGGCAGGGGCGCAGGGCCACGCATAATTGGACGATTGATTCTTTTTTGAAGCTCGTCAATTCTTGCTTGATTGTCTGGTACTGGATCAAACTCAGGACGCTGAAGAACTGACGGATCCATCGTGTCGAGCATTTGATCTGCTTGTTCCATACCTTGCTCTCGTTTTCTTTCTTCTCGTCTGAGCGATCCACGATCAAACAAGTTACCGAGTAGATTCCTGACGCCTCGACCTAGTTGTCGATAAGGGTTTTCTACTCCCTCAAATCCTGGTAACACTTGAGGGCCAGAGGGAGTCATAACCGTCCTGCGCCCTTTAAAATTAGGATCAGTCTGAAAGGGTACGCTTACAAATGTTCCTGTTGTGGGATTAAAAACACTTTGCATCCCGGTCTGAGGCATATTGCGATTTTTCATCATTTGATCCATCGCCATGATTCTTTGAAGTCTATTTGCCATTACTTGTTATCCTTAGAAAATAATCCACCGATTGCATTGCTGAATCGATCTCCTCGCTTTAAACCTTCATACCCCATAGCATCCCCAAGTTGAGAATACACGTTTCCTCCTAGCGTTGAAAAGGCTGAGGTGTTTCCGGTCAACCCTTCTGCACCGATTCGCCCTACGTCAACAAGTCCAGTCAACTGATCTATGAGCGTTTGATCTCGGTTGATGGCGTCAAGGTTTGCAAAGCGAGACATATCAAACTGTTCGCCTACTCTGTCAGCCTCAGACTCAAATCTTCTGATGTCTCCTTGCAAGGCTTGTTCGTCTTGCAGTCTTTGAGCGTCTGAGATGGCTGAGAGCCGATCCATTTCTCGACCTACGCCTTCTCTGCCTGAGCCTAATAACTGCGTGTAGAACTGTTGATCTGCGTCAAGTCTGCTTGCGTCCTGAACCCTTCCAATGTCGGCTAAGTCTCCTGCGTATTGGGCAGCAGTTCCGATGGCTTGCTGTTGTAATTCTTGCAGAGTGCCGCCTGTATTTAATCGGCCTTCAGCAGCAGCAGCAGATTCAATGGCTCGTCTACCTTCATCCTGTAAGAATCGTAAGGCCGGATCTTGTGGGTTGAAAGGATCAATTTGATTGACGTCTGTTCTCATTGCTTCAGGGATTCCACCGCTAGTATCTAAGCCTAAAAGCATATCAGCTACGTTGATTTGATTTAGTGTGGGGTCAATTGTTTCTATAGCTCCTGCTTCTTCAATCAAAGGAAGAATATCGACCTCTGGCTGAATCATTCGGCCTTCTGGAAAGCTTGGATCTCTATTTACTAATTTTCTAAGTTGATTAATTTGATAACCAGTAAACGGAGCTTTATCGCCAGTGCCGACGTTATAAAACGGCCTGAACACTTCTTGACGAGCTATCATGTTTTCTAAAAACGCTAACTCAGCATCACTCGCATCTCGCAAAGCATCCGTATAATATTCTGTCGCTTTTCGATCTTGAAGGGCTGCCGCTGCCACATCAATTATATTGTTAATTGATGCGCTACCGCCTTCACCGCCTTGAGAAAATGCTTGAGATAAAGCACCTCCTACAGTTTCTAAGCCTCTAGTGAGAAGATCACCAAGCGTATTTAAAAAACCATCGTCTTCCATGTCATCGTCCTCGTTGCTACTTCCACCGTCTCCGGGTGGTGGTAATTGTGGTAAATCGTCTTCGCCTTCAGGGTTTTGATTTCCCGGTGGCAAGTCTCCCGGTGGTTGTCCCGGTGGCTGTTGATCTGTTGGTGGTAAATCTTCTTCGTCTGTTGGAGGTTGCGGATCTTCTTCTGGGGGCAACTCTCCGGGTGGTAAATCTTGAGATTGATCAGTAGGTTCATCAGACTGATCTTCTGCCTCTGTTGTTGTTTCTGCCTCTGCTTCTGATTCTTCCTGTGGCTCTGAAGATTGATCTGTGGTTTCGTCATCAGTAGGAGGTAACTCTATTTCATCATCAGCTGGTAACTCACTCTCTCCCGGCTCATCTTGGACTGGAGGCTCATTGTCATCATCAGGAGTCGGAAGCTCTGGGAACTCTTCTTCAACTGTGTCATCGCCTGTATCATCTGGCGTGTCGCTAGGAGGAGGTAGCTCAGGAAAATCATCTTCGGGTTGCTGATCTGAATCGTCTTCTGCATCTGGGAAAGGAGGAAAAGGAGGAAACTCATCTTCTTGTCCGGCATCTGTTTCTTGCGAGGGGCCGGGAGGAATATCGTTTTCTGAATCATCATCAGGAGGAGGTAACTCAGGTAACTCGTCTTCAGGTGGTTCCTCTCCGGGGGCTTCATCTTCTGGCGGTAACTCCTCTCCCGGTTCTTGTCCCTGATCTTCTGGATCTCCTTCTTGTGGCGTTCTGTCTCCTACCTCTGTCCCTTCCTCGCCAATGTCTGCATCTTCGTTTCTTGGATCTCCTTCTGGATAACGAATGGGAGTGCCGTCATTTGCATCGAATACATCTAAAACGCCTCTAAGAACCTCTTCAGTTTGGTCTGACCAGTTCTCTCCGAATACTTGAGTGAGGACTGATTCCTTGTCGGTAACTCCGTCAACTGTTGTAACATTAACTGTTGTTAAAACATCATAAACTTGAGACTTAACGTCTTGCGGTAAATTAGTTTGTGAGATTTTCCACTCTGCATCATCTGCAACGATGCCGTCACCGTTTAAATCTCCTCCTTGCTCTAACCTCGATTGCTGTCGTTCAACTGCTGCAATGACATCTAAATCTTCAGTGTTGACGATTTCAGCAATTCGGTTTTTGTACTTGTTGGATTGCTGGTGAACAAAATCAAGCGTTTGTTCATTTGTGATTCCGTTCGGAAAGCCGGGATCATCGACACCATAGAAAGGAGCTAAACTGTTCCTTCCCTCCTCTGGAGACATTGTTTCTTTGGTGAAAAAATTAAGCTGTTCATCCGTCAGATCAAAAGGATTTACCAAACCCTCTCTGATGTCTTGTATTAAGTCTTGGCGATCTTGTGCGTCAGCCCGATCCTGCTGTTCTTCGTAATAGCGTTCATCGCCATAGATCGGCCCTGTCGGGATGAAAATTGGAAAATCGCTACGAGGAACATCTGTTTGTTCTCCATAACTACCATAATTTATTACTGCCATCAGATCACCACGTACTCGCCTGACGCATCGAGGTACACTACTCTCAAGGCATCATATTGGCTTGCAATCGATTTAGAGGCTGACCCATCTATCAATTCTGCTCCTGCTGTAGCTACGGTGACCGCCCCTGATCCCATGCGTTTGACTATAACTTGTTGTCCGTCCTTTGGTGAAACGTGAAGAGACACTACCACACTACTTGAACTATCGACCTCAACGATCTCTAGCGCAGCTTCTCCGGTTGTTGTGTAGGCTGCTGTCTGTCTTGAGTAAAAAGGTTTCACCAGGGAGAACATATCGATCACTACTTGACGCAGGGGTTCCGCTTCTGGGTTGACCCTGATTCCTTTTGGATCTCTTAAAATTCTTGTAGTCATAATAGTATTTTTTTCTAAGCCAGTTCGTAAACATTAGTTTAGTAACTTCGTATTAGCGTTCACAAACACTGGTTTACAATAACTTGTGATGTTCACTTGTGAATTTCTTTTCTTGTGTCGTTTTTCTTTTGCGTAAGTGTGGCCGTGTTCTACCCACTCACTGAATTGATTGCATCTCAGGATGTCGGCCCAATAGCTAACCTCTTGCTGCTGGCCGTCTATTAAAACTATTAAGGCGAAAGCGAGCTTGCTCATCTAGCATTTCACCCTGCCGCATTGCCTTATGTTTTTTTGGCGTTCTTTTGCCTTTTGCAGTCGTTCTTTTGCGTCTTTGAGTTGATAGGGCTTATAAGCATATTCGTAAGCAGAATAAGCAAAACCTAAGACTAAAAGCATAGCAAAGACTACCGCAAAAGCCGTGACGTACTCCTCGATCCTTTGTTTTCTTGCAGCTCGTTTTTTTGCAACTGTTTTTAAAAACTTTGCGTGATCTGCCTGAGCCTTTGCCTTGATCTTTTGAGCGTTTCTATAAAGCTCCATGCCTCCATTTACGCTAAGGCACATATCATGCAATTTTCGATCAATCGCTTGAGCGTCCCTTTTTGCAAGGCTGATCTTCATCGCCTCAGCAGTTGTTAAAGGGCGTTTAGCTTTTGTCTTTTGTTCAAATCGTAAAATGCGAGACTCAGCATTTGTCAGATTTGAGATCATGTCTCCGACTGTCGAAGCCGTTTGCTGAGTGTCTCTAGCTAAACTCACCGCTTGGTTAATCGAGCTAATGGCACTGATGATCCCGGCTACTTCAAAGATCATTTTTTAACCTATGAATTTTGCGGCCAACAAACTCCCTACCAAGAAAGGATAGAGCGCATAAACACTCACCTCAATTCGATTCATTCGCTGTTCAATGTTTTGATAGCGAATCAAGCACTCTTTTTCGTGTTGCGAAAGCTTAGTCATTAGCTAGGCTTTACAGGCCAATCGTTATCGCCTGATCCATCCATGTCAGGCACTTTTAAATTAGGCCAGTTACTATGTTTAGTTATATCTCTTAAAGCTTGCCTGTATGTTTTCCAATCTTCAGACATAGTTAAATCACTGCAAGCCATCCAATCTGTCTCTGCTAGTCTTCTGTTTCGCTCTGCCCTTTGTGCCTCTGCCTGTCTGTTATTTGCTTCTGTCTGTGCTGCTGTCTTTTCACTGTCTGTCAGACTTTCTATTTTATGCAAGTACACCACGCCTGATTCTATGTATGGATCTACGCTAGTGCTTTTCTGTGTCATTCGGTCATATGAACGACTCATGGTTACAAGCATTACAGAGTTTTCAGTCATCCAATCAGATGATGGGCCAGTTTCAGGAAAGCTCACATTAGAGAACAACTCTTTGTGTTCTCCCATGCTCTCTACTTTGTTATCTTTGATTATGGCTATTTGCATATTATCTACCTATTTAGGAATGCTTCAGTTGGTGCGGTAAAATTAGATGTGTATCGAGCTTTAAGAGTCACACGCCAAGAATCTAAGTAGCCGTTTAATAAATAACTAGTTGAGTAGTAGCCTCCTAATGTAAGAACATCATTTGCCTTGTAATTACCAGTAAAAGCAATATCACTTCCTATTTGGCTACCATCAATAAAAATTTTAATAACCCCCGATGTTCGTACATAAGCAAAATGAATCCACGTTGTACCGCTAGGGGTGGCTTCAGAGTTCCCTTGAGTGCCAGTTCCAGCACTTGCCTGAGTTCCATAGTAAGAGTGCCACTTTCCAGCATACGGAGCGTGTGCGTAAGTCCCTAATGCTGGCCCATATCCAGCCCTATTTCCTAATGATTGGCTATCATAAACAAACAACCCCTGACCATCTGTAGGAGATGAGTTAAAATACACAAATCCTTCTATAGTAAAATCACCACCGCCTAAAAGAGGAGCATTGCGTACAATTAGATAATCACCTGATTCATCAAATTTTGCGCTTGCACTTCCAAATTTCTTTATAGAGGTATTGCACTGTGCATTTCCTACAGTTTCTATATTACTCTTGCCTGTCTGATCAAACATAGCGGCATTGGTAAAACTTAAAAGTGCTTCGGTGTTAGTTATAGCTGTAGAGGGTGCAGTGGGAGGAGTAAAATTAGAAGCGTATACTCTTGTTCCTTTTACCACTCGCACATCTGATATATATCCTTGGAGTCCTGCTCTTCCTGTACTATCTCCTGCAATATTCAAAGGGTAGTTAGACGTTCCTAGACTAGAAGTTGAGCTTGCTTGAAGAACTCCATTTAAAGCAAGCCTTAGTGTCGTTCCATCCCTTGTTAATGCTACATGAACCCATTGATTTAAAGCAGGATGAGTAACATTGAAAACTGTAGAACCATTAATATAAACATGAAAGCCTGTGCTATATTGATACAATAAAACACCAGAACTTACACCATTGAATATTCCAACGTAATCCGCATAAAGCCCAAGCGCATCAGTTCTATAGAACCAAAAATCTATGGTAAATGTACCATTACTCAAAACATCAAAATCACTACTTGCCGCAATAGATGCGTAATCCGCTGTGGCACTAAAATACCCTGATCCTCCATTCACTGCTGGATCATAAGCTGCACTAGGCGCAAAAGGTGAGAAGGGTTGTATTCTTGGGAGATTTCCAGTGGTTATAGTATGTGCAGATGTACTTTTGTCTCTGAACCTATTACTGCAAGAAGTAAGCAATACGGTATTTGTTACAGCAGTTAAGGGTTCAGTAGGCACTGTAAAGCTAGAGGTATATAAAGCTGTTCCTTTTACTACTCTCACGTTTGACATAAACCCTTCATAGGGTTCTGAAACAGCCCTATCGGTTGTTGACCCAATAACAAAAGGTTGATTACCTCCGGGGCTTATATCAACACTTCTGTAAGACGTATTTGTTGAGTCTAAGTTTCCATTTGTAAATAGCCTAAAATCGCCTGTACTATCTCTTGTAACAGCCCAGTGAAACCATTCATTTCTTGGAGTGGCACTTGTAGAAAGGCAGATTGCACCGTTTACTGCGTTGTAAGCATAAAAAGAGGTTTTATCACTATTATCAGTGTGGTTTATAGTAATTCCCACACTATTAGCATTGTTATAGTATGGCCCAATAGCAAACAATCTGCTGTAGTCGTAAGTGTCTGCTGTAACAAAAGCCCACCCTTCTACCGTGAAAGCACCTGTTCCAAAAGCAAAATCAGCAGAAGAAGCGCACTCTAATTTGTTTGATGCAACACCGACTGGAAACTCTACTGACCACTTACCTTCTTCTGAACTAAAAGGACTAAAAGTTCCTTGCGTTGCACTTCCTGATCGCGTAACACTAAAAGAATTGCTAGACGAATCTAAGAACGTATTGTTCTGCGCTCCGTTTGTGCCGTCAAACTGATATAACTGTGTGACTAAATTGAAGTCATCATCTGTTTCTTCTTGAACGCCTCCAGATGCAGAGATAATTTTTCTAGCTATAAAACTCATAACATATCCTGTCCAGCCGTAAAGCCATAATAATTAGCTCCCCCATCTACAGTAAAGAAAGCAAATACATCAATATCTCCTGCACCTGTAGATAAAGTGGGGGCTGTATTTCCGGCCCATCGCACTGTGACGCTATTAGTGCCGTCAGGCCATGCAATAGTTCTACCTCCTGTTCCATCTTGAGTAACTTTCATAATAAAAGAGGAGGAATACCCTGACGTTGCATGATTAGACCAGTTGAAAGTGCTTATGTCGTGTGCGATTGTAAGCGTAAAAACACTTCCATCTCTTACATTCAAAGCTGCTGTTGCGGCTGATGTTATAACTGTAGATTCTTCTGTAATTGCATTATCAAACTTTGTGACGCCATTGGCATCTGAAGTTACGGCTTTATTAGCTTCTGATGTGCCAAGTGTTGTTACATCAAGATAGTTGATCTCTGCTGTGGTAGCCGTCACACCGTCCAAGATATTTATTTCTGCTGTGGTGCTTGTAACGCCATCTAAGATATTAAGTTCTGCGGTGGTGGACGTTACGCCATCAAGAATATTTATTTCTGTTGCGGTTGAGGTGACTGCTACATCTTCATTAATTTTAGGCGAGGTAAGCGTCTTGTTCGTAAGGGTGTCAGTCGTTGCCTTTCCAACTAACGTATCTGTTGCAGCCGGGAGGGTGAGAGTAATGTTACCTGAGAACGCAGAGTGTGCAGGGGCTAAGAGCCTTGCGTAGTGGGCATTCCCTGATTCACAATATAGATCAATGTAGCTTTGCGCCCCTCCGTTCTTTATAGAGATTGCGCCTTGCGTGATTGAGACTCCGTTAGTTGATCCTCCTCCTATTCCAAGGGAGGTTACGACATCTAAAGCATGAGCCAACTTTGCCGAGGTAATTGCATCGTCTACCACTGAGGCAGTTACTACACTACTAGCTGCAAGTTGATCTGCGCCTATGGCATCGTCTGCGACCTTTGCCTGAGTCACGGCATCATCTGCTAGTTTTGCGGTAGTTATGCTTCCGTCTGCAATTCCTGCCGAGCTAATATTTGTCCACGACGTAACACCTGATCCGTCTGTTTGCAGAACTTGATTAGCAGTTCCATCGTCTCCTGGTAGGGTAAGAGTGTACGATCCGCTTAATGTAGCAGGAGCTTGTAAAGCTACATATTCTGATCCTGCGCTATCTTGTAATCTAAGATCACCTTGACCCTCTATATTTACTTGAGTCGCTACGACTGTCGAGGCGGTGCTTGCTCCGATAGGCGTGTTATTAATTGAGCCGCCTGTAATGACTGGAGAAGTGAGGGTTTTGTTCGTCAGTGTTTGTGTGTGTGCTAGAAAAACAAAAGTGTCGTTATCTGTCAGCAAGGGTAAAGATACAGTCCGATCTGCTGCTAAGTTGGCTGCTGCAAAGATATACTGGTGGTCTGCACTACTGTCATTAATCTGAGGTGTAGTCAGTACCGCGCTTGTAAGAGTCTTGTTTGTAAGTGTTTGGGTTGCTGCTGTTCCGACTGCTTCGTACCAAGTCCCTAAGCTACCGCCATCGTCTCGGTTCCACCATAGTCCGTTAGATTCAGTCCAAACTATCTGGCCGTATCTGATCTCACCCGTTGCACCTGTATTTCTTACAGCAGTCAAGAGAGCCGATCTGTCTGTACTCGGTGCGTTAGAGCTAGAAGCTTGTAGAGAATAAAATCCTGATTTTTTTAAACTGGTTGCAGTTGTATCACTCGCGTCTGAAATCGAAGTGTTACCGGCATTACTCGCGTCTGCATCATCTAAGATCGTTTGAAGCTGGGTAGTCGTTTGTGTTAGTTGTCCCATGTCATCCTCTTAATACTTGCGCATCAATTGCTGCGTCCAAGATATCGACTTTTGTATTAGAGCTAGTTTCTACTCGGACAATAATCTCTCTTGATTTGCCGATAGATTTCACATCAAGGGTTTTATTTCCGTCAACGTCTATTGTGTTGATTGTTGAGAAACTGTTTAAATCTTTTGATACTTTTAAAGCTACTGAAGAACTTGCAGACGTATCAACGTGTAATTTTACTTTATCAATAACCATCTCTGCGCCTCCAACGTCTAACACTTCAGAGCTAATCAAAGGCAAGTCTTTACGCCTTGTCATGTCTGCACCGTCCTGCTGGAAATTTGCAAAGTCTAGTTTGTAAATCTTTTTGTTTGCCGAATGTGCGGCAAGGACTAAATCGTAATCGTGAACTATTGAAGTGGTCATAAAGTCTTTTTCAAACCAAGTCTTAGACGTTACATGATACGTCCAGATTTGACCTTGATCTGAGAATATAAAGTCTACAAAGTTTTCTTGGTGCAAGGAGTAAGTTGCTACCCTTGCTGTTTCGAAGTCGCTTGCTCCAAACCCTGCCCACTGTTCTCCGATTGCAGGAACAAACAAAGGCTGAAACGATTCGCCCTGAATCATTCCCGGTCTTCTGTTTGCGTCTATGAAATAAATTATTCCGTCTATTGAACCAACTGCGTAAGTTCCGCAAATGCCCTGCTGCAAGACTGCTTGTCTTGAAAGAGGCGGTCTACCTGTACCACTCGTAAACCATATCTCAGTCGTTGTTTCTCCGAATAGGTATAGGTATTGGTCTTGAGAGAAAACTCTTAGCAAGTCATCTGGTAAAGCCTCAGCTTGTGCAAAGTCAAGGGATTCAATGCTTGTGCCATCGTTCAACGCTGAGACAACAAAAAAGCCGTCTGGTTGTTGATAGATAAACCTTGAATCCAAAAAGGCCACGCTGCTAGTCGTAAGCAAGTCAGAGTCCGATATAGTTTGTAATCCACCCGAAACAGTATAGACAAGCGCGGAAGGAGTGCCACCAGTGCAAATAATCAACTGGTTTGCGTCCGTTGCCATCACTACAGGCTGAGGATCATTTGCCACCTCGCCTCTAAACGTTGCTGCACCACTTGAGTCTATACTGTACAGAGACGAGCCTGTAACCTGATACAAAAGTCCATTTGGGCCGTTTGCAATAAGTCCTCTGTCTGCGCCTCCTGGCGTCACTGAGACTAGAACCGCATCTCCTGCACTGTCTGTTATGGCACTTGCGTTCGCGTCTGTAAGAGACTCTCCTGTAGCCTGAAACGATGCAAAGGTAACATGGCCGGGAAACTGCCTATATCCTCTTAGCGTGTGAGGAAACAGATTTAAGGTTTGCTGTCTGTTTGCGTCTAGTCGTGTGCTTTGATAGCTAGACTCTAAAGGTACTGAAGCTCTCATAGGCTATCGCTATCTATCTCATATTTACCATGCGACCATCTAAGATCACTGGCATCGATTGACATGTCTAAAGTAATTTCACTTTCAAGACGATCTTTTGTCTCTTTTGCTATCTCAAAGACTATTGGAGTCGGGTCAAGACCAAACTCTGCTGCTACTTCTACCGCTAGGTTGTAAGCAAGTCCTCGAACTGATCCTGCCGGGATGTCTAGCGTAGCCGTCAAACTAGAAGGCTCAGGAATGTTTACTAGACCGTCTTCACCAAACTCATTCAGCATATTCTTAAACGCAATAAATACATCTGCGTTTTTGTTTGCGTCATCAGTTGAGAACGTAACGCCTGATGTACGGACACGCAAAAGACTCGTTGCTCGATCAATGATTTCCTGACTTGTTGCCATATCTCACCTAAAAAGTAAGCCGGGGTTTTTACGCCCCGGCTAATAGGGGGTTTAGTTAATGCCCACTCTCGTAGCGATCTCAGGACGAATAGTTTTATATCCGTACAAAATATCAATTCTACAAGGGAAGGTATCAGCACTGATTGAGTAGTCTCGCACGATTCTCATAGAGATACCGTCCATAACTTCTCTCGCACTGAAGTCAACTCCCTCCGGCATAACAAGGTCAGCTGTAGCAAAACAGAAGGCGTCCTTGTGATAAGCCAAAGTATCAGTCCAATCGGCTCCATTGCCACCGCCTAACTTACTGACAGCAGCGTTGTCAGCAGGGCTACCGCTAACATTTTGATTACCGCCTGACGCTACGATGGAAGGTGATATGGATAGACTTGTCGCAGAGCTACCTGAGTTTGCAGTCACGACAAAGTTCTGAAGAACTCCGGTATCTGCTTTAGTTTCAGGATGAACCCTGTTGACTCCTGCAATGGTTATTATGTCCCCAACTAGAAAGGTCGTGGTTCCTCCGTCAACGGTCAAAGATGCACCTGTTTGAGAGGCTCCGTTCACAAGATACCCTGTTGAGGCCGCAGCCGTTCCAGTGGTATGTGAGGGGACCAAAGTATTTTCGTAGTGATCAAATCCACTAATCCGTCCTAGCATACCTTCTTTGTACTGCTTGGCGATCTGTCCGGAGTCTTGAAAGAGTCCTTTCGTATCTGCAAGCATATCCACAACACTTTGAGGATCGTGCATGTACACTCGATCACCGTAAGGAGCTAGGCCAAGGGTCAGTTCCTTTTGTGCTTTGGTTATGTTGGCAAAGGAGTTTGCAGAGCCTACTCCATTTACGAAATTACTTACGTCCTTGGACATCGAGAAAGCATCGCTTTCAATGTTCGCAGCCAATACCGCCATTGCTGGCTCAATGTATCGTGCTTTGAACTCATCAATCGTCAAAGACAACTCTTGCGATGAGAACGTAAAGTCCACACCTTTTTGAGTCCCAACTGAAAGAGTTACGCTTTGCTCTGTTACGTCTTGAGACGAGAGAGTTGCGCCAGTTCTAACAGTAAACTCGTTAGGAAGTCGGATTTTTAAGTCCGATCCAATTTTAGCCCCACTTTGAGCATACTGGTCATCATACTGCCTGTTAATCGTACCTATGAAATTAAGCTTCTGATGAAGTATAGCAAGGGCTTCTTTCGTGATTATGCTCGGTGTGAGCAATGAATTAGCCATGTTAATTTACCTTTAAGTATAGCCCCTTGCCTTTCGATATTCCTCAGGCGACATTTTGTCCAAGTCCTTAGAGACTTTTCCTTTAGGCGTCACCGTCTTTCCAGGCGTAGGAGCGTTAGTAGTGTTAGCACGACGTTTCCGAGAGTTCACTTGTAACGCTGTTGAGATTCTTATCAAATCATCTCTGGCGTCCCTCTCGCTTTTATTGTTCAGAGCGTTGGCAATCTTTAAGTTCTTGCCAAGGTAGTAAGCAACATCAGGGCCATTCGGCAATTCAACAATTGTCCTTGCTACTTGATCCGACTGATGGAAATTAGGATTAGTAACAGTTGCGTTAAAATCCTTGTAGTCCAAAGCAAAGGCGTTAGATTTCTCCACAAACTCTTGAGACGCAATTTGTGCCTTTTGAGCTTGTAATTGAGCAATCTGGGCTTGCTGTTGTTGCTGCATGACCTGCTGGACGTTCTGAGCATTTAAGCTTGAGGTGTACTGTAGAACTGCTTGTTGATGTCTTGCTTCGTCGTAGTCGTAGTCTTCAAGTCTTGGATAGGCTTGTGGCGCATCCTGAGCTTGAGGCTGACTCTGAGCCTGTAAGTAAGCAACTTGCTGTTCTAGTTCTTGTACACGAGTGTTCGCATCGTTTTTTTGTCGTGCCAGTTGTGAGATTCTTTCTTGAACAGAGTTGCGCTTTTTCTGCTTTTCCTCTGCTGCTTGTTCGGGTGTCTCTTCCCCGGATGACTCTTCTGCGGCTTTCTCCTCGGTTTCTGGAGTTTCTACTGCTTCAGAGGTTTCGCCCTGTTCAGGCTCTTGAGCATCTTGTCCGGCTTGCTCTATTTCCGTTGGCAATATTTCAGCCTCAGCTATTGCTGCATCAGTTTCCATATGAGTACGTCTCCACGAATGTTTACCTTGCTAAGAGGGCAGCAAGTAAGCCCACGCTTTTGCGGTGCGTTAGACCGATTGATCTTCTTCCCCATAAATTATTGACCCTGCGACTGTTGCTGGTAGGCCAATAGAAAACATTAACTCTTGAAACGCTTTTCGTGCCGCCCCTCGTCCTTCAAAATCTCTGTTATACGTTTTTATTTTGGTGATTCCGTACTTTTCTAAAATTTTTCTGATTTGTGGTTCAGATCCTTTGGGAACAATTGCCCCTCCAAATTCTGAGAGGTCAACAACTCGTTTAGGTTTTGATTCAAAATACTGAGTAGGCGCAGAGCGTAACGAATCTTTATACTCGTTGATTGCGTCTTTTAAACTGTTTGGGACATCTTTGAACCCAACTTCTCGAAACGCAGCGTCTAATCCTTTTCTCTCTGATATTTTTATTAAGTCTCCTACCTCATCTAAAAATCCGAATCTATCTGCATCAAATTCATAATATTTTTTTAAATCTTCTGTAATTGCATTAAAGGCTTCAAACTGCGTTGATTTTAAATTATCAAGCGCGTCTTTTGTTTGTAATTGATCTTTTCTTTCTTTTGCTTGTTTTAACGATTTAATTCGTTCAGCAGTTGCAGCCCTTTGCGCTCCGATCCCTGATTGTGTACCAAATCCTGCCTCTTGATTTGGCCCACTACTTCTCCGCATTACTTTCGTTACTTCTTCAGCTGTATAAGGTGATATTGTTTGACGGTAAGGCTTTGTATCTGTCGCATACCTTTGTTTAGAAACAAAAACTTTTTCTGGTTCTAACAAATCGTTTAGCTGTTGAGTTTGCCATTCTGCGAACTCTGTTTCTTCTCCTTTCAAAAATTCAGCTAATTTATTGCCTTTTTTAATGTTTTCAGGGCTATTGACTTCTGGGCCACTACTAGGCGGTAAATCTTCTTTTTTATAACCTTTTTCTACAGCAAATAATTTTCTTCCGTCTTCTCTTTGAAAATATTCAGAAATATCATTGAATCTAAAAGGATTTGCTTCGCCTTTACGTGATTGCTGTTGTAAGTCATAAAACATCCCATCTGGAGTAACGTATTCTTTTATATTTGATATTTTCTCTTCAAAAATATCGTCTGCGTTCTTCTTTGCTAACTGCATTGATCTTGGCGCGCGCACTGTATAAGCGTCAGCAGCGAACATTTCGTTAGTTCTTGAAGCTCTAGGATCAAGGCTCTCAGGTTTTCCAACTAAAGTTATTTCTCCAAAATCTTCAAAGGGTATTTCTGTTTTTGTAACTGCTATTGACGGCATTGGAAGCCCACCAATCTCGTCAAAACTTTCTAACGCCTCCTGAGTTGTGTTGTGCAAAAACATTAAATTTCTATCAGGGTCAATTATTTCTTGTTTTATGTCTGCGCTTGGTTGCACTACTTTTGTGACTCTTTTAACAGCCGGGATCATCATAGCCATTGAGCCAAGCTCTCTCGCAGCGTCTTCGCCTAGTGTGCTTTGTACTCTAGGAATGATCTCCTCATTTAAGACTTGAAAGGCTTTATCGAGTCCAGTTGTTTCTATCAAATACTTAACAGAGTTTATAAGGGATTGCATCCCTGCCTGACCCTCCATTGAGTTTTGATTGTAGGTAAGCATATCTCTAACTTCGTCTGCGGCTGATACTGCTTCGCTGAACGGTCTCTGCATGTCTTCTACTGTGTTGAGAGAAGCTAAACCAACTGCAAGGGCAGGAACTTCAGAAGCTACAGCAGAACCAACTGTCATAAGAGGTTCAAATCCTGCTAATCTGTTTGACTGTCTACGACGAGCGTAGCCTTCTAACAAGTCTTGGAGTTGATTAGCCACTTGCAGACAGTAGACTACTTAGACGATTGGTCGGATTCTGGCCTTGCATTTGCCCCATACGACTAGCAAGTTGTTGTATGCGCTCCATCCTGCCGCCTTGTCCAGAACCTCCGGGCATTTGTCCCGTACCTCGCATCTCGCCCATACCACGCATCTGCCCCATTCCTCGACCTGCTGGTTCACGATAGGAAATGAAAGTTTGTAAGCCTGTGATGTCGTCAATCACGATCTGGTATTTCTTGCCGTCCTTACCTGTGACCAATTGCATAGAATTCATAGGTAGCTTAGGCATATTCGTTTGAGGCGTTGACGAGGGTAATGCCGTGCGAGGTATAGTCATTTGGTTAGCGAGTGCAGTAGCTCCTGCCGTACCTGTTCCCGGTGTTTCTCTGCGAGACATAACCAAGTCTTGAGCCGGAGTGCGGTTCATAGGTTGATTCATTTGTCGTATCCACCTTTCTTTTTAGCTTTCTTTTTTTTCTTTTTAGCCGTTGCTGCTGCGGCCATTCCTTCTTTCGTGTAAGGGAACTTCTTACCTTTTACCATTGGCATAATGATTTCCTTATTTGTCGTATTTAGGTTTCTTTGCGGTTTTCTTTGCTTTACGGAAAGCTGCGGCAGTTGGTGCGCCCGGAGTTCCCGGCTTTCTCATTTTTTCTTTTGATCCTGCTTTTATGCGCTTGCGTTTTTTATGAATGTTTTTATAGAGGCTCACGACCATTTCTCCTTATCCGACCAAAATGCTGCTGACATCTTGCCCTTTGCTATGTTCTTTGCGTGTCTTGCTTTGAAAGATTTGCGTCTGTTCTTTGTGGCTTGGCTTTCGCCTTTCTTCGGTGCGCCAGCAGTTGAGGCTCCTTGTTGTCCGAATCGAATTGTTTTGATCTTGTCACCTTGCTTTGCTACGACAATGTGAGACTTCTTCGGATGGTTAGGTGTTCGCTTAGGTTTGTTGAATCCTGTGACTCCTGCCCTAGTAAGTCTGGGATCTTTTTTTGCCATTAAAATATACCTTGTTGTCGAGGATAAGAATATCGTCCCACTGTGATAAACAAACGCCCTTGACCTTAAAGTTCTTCTGTATGTGCGCTTTGGTTCCTAAACACGCATCTATCTGGTAGTCACCGTTGAAGTCTTTGAAGTGATACCAACTTAAATTACTAATGAGGTAAAGAGTAGTTATCAAATAACTGGGAGTCCTACTGACTGACGTAATCTCATCTGAGCGATCTGCTTAGATTCTAAGTCTTCTTGAGCTTCTGCGAGCTTCATTTGCTCCACTGCTGTTTTGACCGTGTTCATCGCTGCTTTGCTCTCTCGTTCGATTGCCTCGGCTCTTTCGGTTGAAACTTCTGCTTGTTTTAATGCAAGTTCTAACTGCGCTGCTTGTTGCTCTAGTTGCTTGCTTGCCTGTATCTGAGACTGAAGTGCAACGGCCTCCTCTTGGTTAGGCTCTATGATTCCTGCTTTAACTCCTGCGCTTCTGAGACGTTTGATTGCTTCATCGCCTCCCACTAAATCAAGGTTCTGGAATAGAATGTCTCCGACCAACTGGCTCATGGCAGGGTTTTGAGAGATCATTGAGGACAGTTGTTCTGCTGTTTCTTGCTTACGAGTTGTAAACGATGGGCCGCTTGCAATCTTGATGTCATAGTTTCCTGCGTTCAAGTCCATTGTCTTAACGAATGTCCCGGTCTGAGCGTCCATCAAAGTCTTGTTGACGCTGATCGTTTCCTCGCGCTCGTCCTCGCCTATAATCCTGATTGTTCTCTCGGTGTCGTACACGGCAGGAATCATATCAATCATAATCCTCCCGGCTAACTCCATCGAGTCAATGAGTTGATCTTGGTACTCAAAGTTAGACATCTCGCCCTGAAACTGTCTTCGGCCGATTGCTACGCCTGACGTCTCTTGACCTTGCTGTCCTATGTTTGCATCGAATATCCCGGTGGTTGCTTTGATGTCCTCGGCTGCAAACTGAGCATCTTGTAAGAGTCCTGGTGATCCTTGTGCTGGGGATTCTCTGTACGGTTTCTGCCCTTGGTCAAAATTGAACTGCAACACTGGGTCGTTTGAAACCATCATGTTCTTCCACTTTGACTCATGCCCTTTTATCATGGCTGGAGTTACGAAGTAAGGCTGTTTAGGAGTAAGGGCTGTAACCTCAACCGCTACGCTTCGAGAGTAGTTATAAAGTCTCTGAGCATCCTTAGCTTTGCGCACAATGCCTCTTGTGATGTACCGGCCGTTGATGTTGGAAGTCTTACCAAACATCGGGACAAGAGGGACGAACCGACCAACACACTCAACTTCTTCAAGTATCTCCATGCCGCTGATCTTGAATCGCTCTAGCTTTCGCTTTTGAACCTTCCTTGTCTTGCCTAGTGTGATGCCTTGCAGATTCAACTCGTCTCTAACTGGTTGGACTTCTTCTAAGTCTAGGACTCGTCCGTCTGACAGTTGGACTAGCGTTCTCTCTTCGTTCACGATCCTGAAGTAATCAGCTACACGAACAAAGTCCTCGCTTACCCATGAATCCATGTTTCCAGTTGAAGTAAAGTCGCTTTCACCCGGATAAGTCTCTGCTTCGGGGTAAAGCCTTTCGAACTCCTTACGCTCCATGTCCTCAAACATAAAGCCAAATCGAGCCTCTTGAACGTGTTGCGCTTGGATAATTGGGTCAAGAAGTACAGAAAAAGGATTCTTGATCTCTCGGAGGATAATGTCTTGATCGAGAGAAACGTCATCGATGTAGTCGTGATCCACCAGTAGGCAGCCCCAACCAGACTTAACCGCAAACTTAAATGCAGTTTTAAAGGCTTGTAAGCCTCTCTGATCGATTTGACGTATTAACCCTTGGTAGACTTCAGCTATGTCCTCATCGCCTTCCTCTGCGGCTCTGACTTTGACTGAGGGCATTTGTGCCATCTGGCCGCCAACAACTCGGTCAACGGATGCAGAGAGCTTGTCAAAAGTTAAGCAAGGACGATTGTGTCGTGATTCTCGGACTGAATCCTCCCACTGGCCTTCATCGTCATCGATAAACGACACATCAGCAACGGATTGCTCATAGATGTCTGACCACCCATCGGACGCAGTTTCAAAGCGTTCCAACGCCTCTTTGACGATCTCGTTTTGTTGTTCGCTGTTTCTTTTCATTTACCACTCACTCGCAAAGTCGAGTTCTTGAATGTAAGTATCTTCTTCAAATGCTTGTGCAAACATCCTGAAGGCGTCAGCCCCATTGCTTGCTGCATTGTGCAAAGGAACTTTTCTGTATGTGTCATGTTTCTCATCGAACTGGTACTGATAGTTTGAGAGAGCTTCTAAACCTTCTTCGCAGTTTTCCTCATGGAACCAGCAAGCTTTAAATTTATCTCGCACCATCGCTATACCGTCTTCAACGCTTGCTATCCTTGGAACAGTTGTAATCGGATGCACTCCTAAACCTTCCAAGATGTCTCTCCTGCTTCGGTTGTTACTTCCAAGCGAGATCACCTCAACATCGTGAGGTAGGTAGTGCGTTCCGTAGAGATAGCCTTTTTCCTTGAGTACATGAGCGTAGTGATCTAAATCCACTAACCTATGTTCATAGTAATCAATGAATCTAAACTCTTTTCCGACTGCTTGCATGAACCATATTGCAGTCGAATCGTTACGACCGAGATCGAAAAATGTATGCACTTCTAAGCTTTCGACAGGGAACCAACAAATCCTGCCCTCGTCTCTGGCTTGCTGAAGTTGATTTCTATAAATCGATCCGTCAACGAATTGCTTTAGCTCGCCCTCATATACATGGAGATATTCTTCCTCGTTCTGATCTTTGAGGATTTGCATCTCTTCGGGCAATGTCGTTTGACTAAAGTAAGGATTGTCCCGGTAGCTGACTTTCTTGACCATTGCGTTTTGTGGTGGATACAAAACAAATCTCTGGTACGCTGCGTCTGTCTTATGCTCTGGATTAAAGCTCACCCAAATCTCGGATCCGGGCTTTCGTATTGAAGGTATCAAAGTCCTCCAAGAGTTCTCACTGACCGAGCTCGCCTCCTCCACCCAACAAAGGTCAATGTTGTCTATGCTCTTGATCGACTGGATATTCGCAAGGAGTCCAGTGAATATAAACGTCGTGCCGTTTACTCCACGAATCTCGTTCTGAGTTACCTCGTAGAACCTTTCCAGTCCTAACGCTTCGATCCTCGATGCCAGGAGAGAGTGAACAGAATCCTTGATTGATCTCTGAATCTCTCTGGCGCATAGAATTCTTTTCGGGGTTTCCGTTCCCTTTAGTAAAAGGGCTGAAGCCATCTGTACCGATTTCCCGGCTCCTCGACCTCCCCAATAACATTTAATCCTGTGAGGCTCGTACAGTTCTTTGAATGCGGTTGGAACCCTACGTTTCAGGCTGATCACTGAATTGGATTTCATAGGCTGCGATCTGAACTGGGTAATCTTCGTCCCCGGAAAGCTCAATGCTCTTGAGGTCGGGTAAATACTTACTTACGAGCTTGATCCTGCTGTCGATGGCTCCTTTGATCCGACTTACTGCAACACTGTCCATTTCAGTGTCCAGCTCCTCTAATTTTTTAATAGACTCAACGACTTGCTCAATGTGCTTCTGGTTAGCAAGTTGTTCTCGCAGACTATCCTGTCTGATCTTCCGATTCGTCTGCGCTCTCGTCATTGCCATCTTCTGAGTCCTTTAACTTCTTCAATGCTTCAATCTGTTCAATCATCTGTTTGATCTGGCCGCCTAACAAAACGCATTGGTTCATCGCATCGTTTCGCTGCTGTTCCAGTATCTCAATTCTGCCCTTGAGTTCTTCTGTCATCAGAAGTGTCTGTGGTCTGTTGGGTTGTTTACCTTTACTTTGATAAAGCTGGCGTCTTTCTTTCCATTGGCATAAGTCGCAGTCACTTTTATCACCCCATCCCCGGAATGAGCCGAGCTTGCGTAGAAACTAGCCACGTTACTACTGACTGAGGGAGTTGTAAGAGTAAGCCCTTGTCTGCCTTTGCTTTCGGCCGTAACGCCTGAGACTGATGTACTCTGGTCTGAGGCTGCGTTACTGAAGTCTACTTTATACAGCATCTCAGTAGTTACGTTCTGTCCGTAGCTCCGGTTTTGTGAGCTATTCCTATGAGGGTCAATAAGGATGCGTCTACTCATTTCCTGCGCCTTGCCTTGGCTTTTTTCTTAACGATCTTGTTGATCTCTCTGGCTTGGCCCTTATGAGTCCTGCTTGCCTTGTTCAGAGACTTCGCTATTTTTTTGAGTTTTCTTTCGACTCGTTTTGTCATGGGATTCTCGAAACAATCAAGGGGAAGGAAGAACTTTTACTACTATCTCCCAAAGCTACGGCTCGGTCCAACCCCTATCATGTCATCAATGAAAAGGTGATTCATGCACCGGTACGCTGAGACTCCCTCAAGGGGGAAAGAGTCAGCAGTCGCACCTTTCCATACCTTACATCATAAAAAACGTCTTGCAAAGGGTTTTATCTGCCCTTGTTCTTTTTTCCTTTTCCGGGCTTGGCTTTTGGGGGTTCAACCTCCGGGGTCAAGCCTAACAATTTTTTAATCTTTTCCCATAACTTTTTAACCATAGTTTTTTCCTAATTTTTCATCTAATAAAACTTGCACCAAATCAAATGCAGTATTCTTTAGTTCTCTTGCTTTAGTGAGGCTAACGCTTGCCTCTTTCGCTACTCGCTTCATGTCCCCGGTACTATAAAACCACTTCAAGACTAGAGGGTACTTACTGTTTACCTTACTAATCTGCCCGATAATCGAGTCAATCAAAATTAAATCACTACTGATAACATCCCTCGGTGGGGACTTCGTTTCCTTTGCGTTGATGTATGACTTCAAGGGATTTTTTTTTCCTCCCACCTCTAAGGCAAAGTGTCCATCGAGGAGACTCTGAGCCTTGTAAGGGTTGGCTGATTCTTGCGCCAGTTCCCTCACCCATAATTCTATTAACTTGTCTGCTTTATCCGCGAGGGTCATTGGCTAAGGCTAGGACTCGTTTACTCAATCTTTTGGCCCGATTTGGTGTTTGATGTAAAGCCCATTTGCTATCCATCATTTCCAAGGACGCACCGCCATAAGCTCCTTCTTGAAAGTACGCATTAAACTTTTTAAAGCTAGATAGCCCTTTTCTACCAAGTTGAAAAGCCATGTTAGTGACGATATGGCAGCGTTCCTCACTCCACGAATCAAATCCGTCTCCATAAATCGCTCGACAGTCCTCAATAGCTGTTTGAACGTCTTTCTCAAAATGTTGCTTAACTGAGTCCATTGGGACTGTATCGCCTTCAACAAATCCATATTCTGCATCTCCCTCCACGATCTTATGACCAATGCCGCAAGTCAGATAGCCCTCTGTACACCTATAGATCAGAGACTCGCCCTCGTCGTTTGTGACAAGTCCCTCGTCTGATTTAATCTCTTCGTATAACTGGTCTAGGTTAACGCCCATAGTGTTTCCCTAATACATAACCAACAATAAAACCAACTGCGATCAGTATTTCCATTATTGCTTACCGTTTCCGTTTTTTGCCTTAAACGATTCTGACGCGAAGAATGCCCCGACGATTCCTGCGGTACTGACGAAATACACAGCCGCCATGTCCCCAAGAATCGATGCAGCCTGAGTTAAATTAAAATACTGAGACGCAATTACCAGCACCGGATAACCCACCATGCCGTATAGACCAAACCATGCCATAGACGCTTGCTGCGTTGCTCGTTCGTTTTTTAGCTCTAAGGCTTGGAGTTTTTCAGTAGTGGCAAGCTCTGCGTCTGTTACTACGCCATCTCCGTCAGTATCGTACTTGTTGTATTCACTTCCCGGCTCTAGTTCTTTGTTCATTTCTTTCTCAAGTTCATAAGTTTATCAACGCCTTTCACTCCAAAAGATGCGGAGACTGCTAGGAATAAAAGATAGCTGTACCAATCTGGCAACTCTTCGAGAGCTTGAAAGCCTGACTTTACTCGGTCAATGATAAGGGGATCGTCCATCACAACGCCAGCACCGACCGCTAGTAAGGGTATGGAAAGCAAAATTGTAAACCACTCGTCTTTCCACGAATTAGCAGAAGCATCGGCCATCTTAGATTCCCAATCTGCGTCATTCTGAATCTGCGACATTTTAGCTTCGTGTTTCGCTTTGGAAATCTCGCCTCTGTTTTTTATAATCCCAGTAGCAATGTTAGCAACTGGCGCAATCAGTGAAGTAAGTAGACTCATGCAGCTTCCTCCCTTTCCTTTAAGGCTTGTCGATAGTAAAGAATCTTATCGATCAACCACTGTCTTTCCCACTTCCACGACTTAGTGGATTCTTGTTTGAGATGTTCGACTGCCTCGTCTCCTATTTGAAGTCTTAGCTTTCTCTCGAATTCGACAGGCTTTCCATGGTGGTACTCATTACACGCACTACATTGAGTTCTGACATTGTCCTCATCGTATTTAACTGGAGAGTACGTCCGGGGAATGAAGTGTCCGGCTTGTCTGTCCCTACCCTCGCATCGTTTTCCACAAGTAAAGCACTCTGAACCATAAACTGCTTTGATGTAGTTAGCGAAAATAGGCCATAAGGTGTTTTGGAGTTGGGGAACCGTTTTCTTTTCTAAATTCTGTGGTCCCTTCCTGCCCCTCATGTCTCTGGAACCCACGTTGGAGCCTTCCAATATTTAGCGACAAGTTCCTGTTCTCTCCTTAGTCCTCGGAGGTGGCGTTCCTGCTTATTGACTCGTTTGTTATAGCATCCATTGCACCAATGTTCATCGGGGTCGAGGGTCATCTTGTGTTTATTGTCACACGCTTGATTTGCGCATTTCTTTTTAAAAAACATTAGCTTACTCCCTCTTTAGATTTTACTCCTTCCAGTTGGAGATTCAAGTCTGTCGCAGCCCATGCCTCTACCTTTGAGAGTAAAGCGTTCATCGAGATGAAATTATTTTTTCTATCGTACTCACTCAAATCAAAGTCCATCTGTTTGTATTGATGACTTCGCATGGGAATGACCCTTTCTTTGAGTCCAGGCACTTTGACTCTCTTTGTATTCCCCAACTCTAAAAGAATTAACTCTTTTACTGTATCGTGACTCACCGCCACGCCTGAGTCTTGAAGGTGGTCAGCAATAACCCTTGTCCATTTGTGAAGGCAGTCATTCTGTTCAAGCGACCGTTTCAAGTTCAGTCGCCTTGTAGTTAGAGAAAACCCATTTTTTGTTTTTAAGTCTCAAGTGATAAAACTCTTCTCCGTTTTCGCAGATGTCCTCATGCCTTCGAGTGAAGTTATAGCTGTCGCACTTGTCGCACCAAGTCTCCTCTTTGATTCCTGAGATCCTTGCGAACTGAGATGCTCTCTTGTAATTGTCTTCCCAACACCTTTGATTTAACCAAGTAGCAGGGTTCTTAATAAACTTACCCTCTAGCCAATCTGAATCAGTTTTAAGACGTTGAGGAAGGTGATCTAGTATTAGCTCATGCTCTGCTTTCGTATACTTTTTCCAGCTTGCAAAGGCGGCTCCCTTCCCGGTCTGCTTAGGGTACAGGCTCCAGAAGTGTTCAAAGTTTTTAGTGTATTCCATATCTTTCTCCCATAAACCATTTAACCGACGAGCGATTTTTTAAAATCTTGACGGAGGAAATAGCAATATCGAATAACGAGTCTCTAAACTACAGATTTATCCATTTCTTAGTTTCCCTTTTGTCCAGATGGTGCGCTGGGATAACGGTTTTCTTATTCCGTCACGTTGGGTCACTATTTCCTTTTTGGTACTAACTTCAAAGGCTTACGAGTCAGGTAGGTGTAAATCTTTTCTACCTTTCTTACACCCGGATCATCGTATTGACCTTGTCTAAAAAAAAACAGCCACCGTTCTTGCAGTTCACAATCTTTAGCAATCTGCGAAATTGGTATGCTAGTTTCTCTCAAAAGTTCTATTGTTCTTTCTTTCAACATTCGGACACTATAATCTTTTTTTGCATGAATTCAAATTCTTTGTTGAAATAATTTGTCAATGAATTATAGTTCTTTGTGTAAAGGGAGAAAACAAATGACAAACGATCAATTAATTAAAGAGAGTGAACGGATCAACCGAGACGAGTATGGTCTGTGGGGAGAATTCCTAAAACATCAGACTGGCGTAGTTTGGACAGTAGAACAGTCAATAGGCGAGCGTACAGAATCAGACAATCCTCTTGAGCTTTTTGAGGCTGTTCTTAAAGGTTATCAGGATTGGAAAGATGACATCAAAGATCGGGCTTATTCGCATGATTTAAGCGTTGGCTTTGATGCGACTGAAGAAATACGCATCGTTAGGGAGAATCTTCTATGAGCCTCAAGAACCTTAGCATCCTTGCAGCGATTCTGTTGGCACTTGGATTGATCGGGAATCAAGACTATCAAGACGAGCTAATTCAGGAACAACAGTATTTTAAAGACGTCTGTTCGGGCATACACCCGGACTATAAAAACCTTAAACCTAAATGTTTAAACAAGGGGAAATAAATGTTAGAGATAAACAAAAACTTAGAAACACAAGCCTTTATGACTGCACTTGTAAAGGCTCAGTCAGAGATCAGTCACGCAAGTAAAGACAAGAAAAACCCTCACTTCAATTCTAAGTACGCCACGCTTGAGGCTATCATCGATGCAGTTAAGGAGCCTCTCAACAAGAATGGCATTTTCTATCAGCAGAAAGTACACGAGCGTGAGAACGCTGTTTGTGTTGAGACAATCTTTCACGGCCCAGATGGTCAGATGAGCTTTGGGCTTACGACTGTGCCACTGGATAAGAACTCGCCTCAAGGTTATGGATCTGCCCTGACATACGCAAAACGATACTCACTTGCTACAGCTTGCGGAATCGGGTCGGATGAAGACGATGATGGGACTGCTGCAGAAGAGACTCATAAGAAAAGCACAAAACAACAAATCAAGAAGATTGGCACAATGCCAAAGCAAGAAGTTAAAGAGAGTGGGATTATAGCTAAAGCTCTTGAAGCCAAGATAGTGTTTCCCAAAACGATTGAGAACTGGCGCAACGAGAAGATGACTGACGCACAGATTGAGGAAAAGCTAAAAAGACACCTTGATCAAGCAACTAAAAAGGCTGTCACCAATGAAGAATAAACGAGTCTTTTTAGAGCAAGGTTCCCCGGAGTGGTTGGAGTGGCGAGGGTCACTCCGAACCGCCTCAGAAACTCCCACTGTTATGAACGTCAATCCATATCAATCCCAAAACGCCCTCAGAAAGCAGAAGTCAGAGCAAACATCAACTTTTGTTAACGAGGCGATGGTCAGAGGGTCGAATATGGAGCCTATAGCTAGGGCAGCCGTAGGGGAGGAGCTTGGCATAAGTCTTGAGCCACGTTGCTATGAAATGGGCTTATTTGGAGCCTCTCTGGACGCTTTTGGAGAGTTGGGAGGGGTAGAGGTCATCGTAGAGATAAAATGTCCCTCAAGCTCCTCTAGTGCGTACTGGGACGATTTGGACGAAAAGCACCCTACATTTTGGCAATTAGTTCACCAAAAACTCTGTTCCGGGGCCAAAAGGACGTTTCTTTACACTTATGACGAGGATAGAAGCAGACTCCAAGAATGTCATATTACTGAGGATCATTTCACCCAACTCATAGAAGCATGGAACAATTTTGAATCTGAAAGGACTGACGAGGCTTTTGAGAAGATTGCAACTGAGTACAAGAGCCTGAAGAGGATAGAGAAGCAAATCAAAGACGAGTTATCGGCAATCAGTAAAACTCTTAAAGACCAAGGCGAGTGCTTTGGCTTTGGGGTTGCGGTGTCTACGGTTGAAAGGAAAGGCTCTCTCAATCTTCAAAAGTTGGAAGAGGAAGATCCCAATCTTTTTAAGCAACTCGAACCGTATTTTTCCAAGTCATCGAGTTATAAGAAAATCAACATAACGGAGAAAACTGATGTCAGTGAATAAAGTGATTTTAGTGGGGAATCTTGGCAGAGATCCAGATATTAAATATTGGGAGGATGGCACAAAGACCATGACCATTAGCCTTGCTACTTCAGACAAGTGGAAAACGCCTGAAGGTGAAAGAAAAGAACAAACAGAATGGCACAAAGTAGAGTTCAGAGGGGCAATAGCCGAGGCAGCCGACACGCTCAAGAAAGGTTCAAAGATATATGTCGAGGGCAAGATTCAGTATAGGGAATGGGAGAAGGAAGGAGAGAAGAGATACTCAACTTCAATTCGGGCGTTCAACTTTCAATTCTTGTCCCCAAAAGACCAACCACTTGTTGATGATGATATACCATTCTAGGAGGTAGCATTAATGATAGAAACATTTATTTATCATTTAGAAGTTGATGGATTTAGTTGTCCTGAACTAGAGCATCAAGAGAACGTAGTAAAAAATTCTTATGCAGCAACGATTGAATCGAGTTTATGGTTTAAAGTTGGAGTTTTAAAAAATATCTTTAAATATTATGAGGGATCCATTTACCAAGAGGATCTATGCAGATTTGTTTATTTTGATATTTTAAAAAAAGAACCTAAATTAGATTTTCTGCGTGTCATTTTGGTTGGAGAACATGAAGGAGTCAAAGTTATATCTGAATTCAACAGCGACAACAAATGATTCATTATCACGGTACTCCACTCACACCAAACGCTCAACTTTATAAGATGGGAGGCAAGCATTTTTGCGTGAGCTTTGCAAGACCGGATCAGATCAAAATATGTTTAGCGATTGGGCAAAGTGTCATGCTAGACAACGGTGCTTTTTCTTCATTTACGTTAGGCAAAAGGTTTGATAAAAAAAAATATTATGAATGGCTTGATCCATTATTAGGCCATCCCCATTGGGCGGTCATACCTGACATCATCGGGGGCAGCGAGAAAGAAAACAAAAATACTTTAGAAGATTGGCCTTTTCGAAAAGATTTGGGATCTCCTGTCTGGCATATTAATTTATCTTTCGATTACTTGTCTTTCTTAATTGATAATTATTCTAAAGTTTGTTTCGGGAGTTCTGGAGAGTTTTGGCAGATTGGTAGCGAGAAATGGAATCGGAGAATTGATGATGCGTTTAATTACCTCCTTTCTAAAAATAAGCAAATGCCGTGGATTCATATGTTAAGAGGGTTGTCTGTCGGAGGGGAACGATGGCCCTTCTCATCAGCTGATTCAACCAATGTGGCTAGAAATTTTAAAACTCTCAATTGTGATCCTGAAAAAATGGCTCGGAAAATAGATTCTTTTAATTGCCCGATTCATTGGGAAAAAGATGAATCAGAACAAATGGAGTTAATTTGATGAAAAAAATATTTATTCTGATTTTATTTTTATCTTTTGCTGCTTTAGACATTGCACGAAAATTGCCTGAGAAAAAAGAAAATTTTATAGACAAAAATTTAAAAAATGAATGGAGGTAGCATGAATAGACTTGAAGAGATGCAGGAACAGTTTGAGGCTTTTCACAAAAACAACCCTCACATCTGGGAAGAGTTTGTTAAACACACCTTTCAGATGATTGCTAAAGAACCAAAGTATTCGGCTAAAGCAATCTTTGAGGTAATCAGGTGGAGCAAAATTATTACCAATGACAACACCACTGATTTTAAAATCTCAAACAATCATGTTCCCTTTTACGCCAGAGCGTTCATAGAAACATACCCGGAGCATGAGGGGTTCTTTAAGATCAAGAAACAAACGAGCGTTTATAAGGTTGCGAATAATTGGGGAGAACCAACGCCAGAGGATGTTTAGTCTCTAGGAACTATCTCTTTAGACTTTGATTGTCTGCGTCTGTTTTCTCGCAAATCTCGTTCAAGTAAGTTTCTGATTGATTGGAGAGCATTTTCTTGATTGATGCCTCTCACTCTATTTGTTGCGCCTTTTGCTAGATTAATGCCTGTTTGCATCATTGTCGGCTGCCCTAACAAAGTATTCTCAACTCCTGATTCCACGCCTCTTTGTAAATCTCCTCTGAAAGAAGTCATTGCACTTGGTCTGTCAAGAACATCGTCTAAACTCTCTGCAAAAATTGTAAGAGTAAATAAATCTTGATCTTTTACGCCCCCAACCGTTTGAACCTTGTTGATTGCATCTAATAGTTTAGAGCGAGAAACAGCGTTTCCAGTCAATCTTCTTAATAATGTACCTAACTGTTTTCCAGTTGTGATTGAGTCAAAATCAGTTTTTTTGCCTGTAACAGATTCAATGCTGTCTATTGCGTCTGCAAGAATACTAAAGTTGTCGTTTGCTTTAGCGTAACTGTCGCTTTTGTTTCTTA
>Ga0209503_10000350_pt1 | contig 30205 bp, 31 predicted proteins | sample SouAtlMetagenome_2_FD_187448 | JGI IMG/M metagenome (GOLD analysis project Ga0209503, IMG submission 187448) | Marine eukaryotic phytoplankton communities from Atlantic Ocean - South Atlantic ANT15 Metagenome (SPAdes) (version 2) | ecosystem: Environmental > Aquatic > Marine > Oceanic | place... | reverse complement strand
ATTTCATAGTGTTAACTACATCTTTTGATCCTATTATTGAAAAATTTTTATGGTTTGCTTTTTTTTTAGCATTTGCTACAAAAGTTCCTATGTTACCATTGCATATTTGGTTACCTGAAGCTCATGTAGAAGCACCTACCGCGGGTTCTGTGCTTTTAGCTGGAATTTTATTAAAATTAGGTACTTATGGGTTTATGAGATTTTCAATACCAATATTCCCAATGGCTACTGTTTATTTTACTCCTTTTATGTATACTTTAGGTGTTATTGCAATTGTTTATACAAGTTTAACTGCAATACGTCAAACAGATTTAAAACGTATTATTGCTTATGCTTCAGTTGCTCATATGAATTTAATCATTGTAGGGATGTATAGTTTAACGATTCAAGGTCTTGAAGGAGGTCTTTTACAAATGTTAAGTCATGGTCTTGTTTCAAGTGGATTATTTTTATTAGTTGGTGTTTTATATGATCGCCACCATTCACGTCTTGTGTCATATTATGCGGGTTTAACTCATGTTATGCCTATTTTTTCTATATTATTATTAGTTTTTAGTATGGCAAATATTGGTTTACCAGGTACTAGTAGTTTTATTGGAGAATTTTTAATATTTGTAGGTGTCTTTGAAGTAAACACTATTGCTGTTTTTTTTAGTATGTTAAGTTTAATTCTTGGAGGAGGTTATTCTTTATGGTTATACAACCGTGTAGCTTTTGGTAATTTAAAAACTCAATATGCTGAACATTATGTTGATTTATCAAAACGTGAATTTGTGTTATTTGTACCTTTAGTTATTTTAGTTCTTGTAATGGGGGTAGCTCCATGGATTTTTTTAGATCCATTACATTTAAACATATTAACTTTAATTGAACAGGTTTATGCGTAAAAATTTAATCTAGTTAAAATTATTTTTTATTTACTAGCAAATGGAAATAAATGTTAAATTAAAAATCAATTTGATTAAAAATTTTTGGGAGTGGTGACTTTATTTACCTCTATAGCATATTTAGATGCTCCCGAATTTTGGCAAATTTCATTTCAAGATCCAGCAACACCTGTAATGGAAGGTATTATACATTTTCATGATGATATTATGTTTTATGTATTAGTTATTGGAACATTTGTTACTTATTTATTAGTTCGATGTTTACAACTTTTTTTAAAAAGTTCTAACCCTGTTTCTGATAAATTTATTCATGGGACTACAATTGAAATTGTATGGACTGTTGTTCCTGCAATTATTTTAATGTTTATTGCAATACCATCATTCGCATTATTATATTCAATTGATGAAATAGTAGAACCTGCAATTACAGTTAAAGTTGTAGGACACCAATGGTATTGGACTTATGAATATGGAATGAATACTTATAATAACGAAGAAATTGATGATGAATTATTAAATTTTGAAAGTTATATGGTACCAGAAAGTGAATTAACAAAAGGTGCTTTACGTTTATTAGAAACTGATAGACGATTAGTTCTTCCAACAGAAACTCATTTACGATTTATTATAACATCTGCAGACGTTTTACACTCATGGGCTATACCTTCATTAGGGTTAAAGTTAGATGCGTGTCCTGGACGTTTAAATGAAGTTTCAACTTATATAAAACGTGAAGGTGTTTTTTATGGGCAATGTAGTGAAATTTGTGGAATAAACCATGGATTCATGCCTATAGTTATTCAAGCAGTTAAACCTCAACGCTTTATAGATTTTTTAAAAATTAATTAAAAATGTTAATATAAATAAAATTATTTTAATAATATATGTTTTTTATAATGGATAAAAATGTAATTAAATAATGAATTTCAAGTTTTTAAATTGAAATCTCATAGTTATCTTTGGAGCTCAAGATGGTTGTTTTCAACAAACCATAAAGATATTGGAACATTATATTTTATTTTAGGAGCTTTTTCAGGTGTTGTAGGTACTACATTATCTGTATTTATACGATTAGAGTTAGCTCATCCAGGTAATCAAATTTTGTTAGGTAATCATCAATTATATAATGTTATTGTAACAGCACACGCTTTTATAATGATTTTTTTTATGGTTATGCCTATTTTAATCGGTGGTTTTGGTAATTGGTTTGTGCCAATTATGTTAGGAGCACCTGATATGGCATTTCCTCGAATGAATAACATTAGTTTTTGGTTATTACCTCCAGCATTATTATTATTAGTATCTTCTTCATTAGTTGAATCAGGTGCTGGTACTGGATGGACTGTTTATCCTCCTTTAGCGAGTGTGCAAGCACACTCAGGGCCTTCAGTGGACTTAGCGATTTTTAGCTTACATTTAGCTGGAGCTTCGTCTATTTTAGGTGCTATTAATTTTATTACTACTATTTTAAATATGCGAAGCCCTGGTCAACACATGCATAGATTACCTTTATTTGTTTGGGCAGTTTTAATTACAGCAGTACTTTTATTATTATCATTACCTGTATTAGCAGGTGCAATAACAATGTTATTAACTGATCGTAATTTTAACACAACTTTTTTTGATCCTGCAGGAGGTGGAGATCCTGTGTTATACCAACATTTATTTTGGTTTTTTGGACATCCTGAAGTTTATATTTTAATTTTACCAGGATTTGGTATTATTAGTCATGTTGTAGCTTCAGGTGCAAATAAACCTGTATTTGGTACTTTAGGTATGATTTATGCTATGTTATCTATTGGATTATTAGGTTTTATTGTATGGGCTCACCATATGTATACCGTTGGATTAGATGTGGATACACGAGCATATTTTACAGCAGCCACAATGATTATTGCTGTTCCTACAGGAATTAAAATTTTTAGCTGGATCGCAACAATGTGGGGGGGTTCTATTACTTTAGATACTTCTATGTTATTTGCTTTTGGGTTTATTTTTTTATTTACTGTAGGTGGGTTAACTGGTATTATATTAGCAAATGCTGGAATTGATATTAGTTTACATGATACTTATTACGTTGTAGCACATTTCCATTATGTTTTATCTATGGGAGCTGTTTTTGCTATTTTTGCAGGATTCTATTATTGGATTGGTAAAATGACAGGATTAAATTATGACCAATTATTAGGAAAAGCACATTTTTGGATCTTTTTTGTAGGAGTTAATGTTACTTTTTTCCCAATGCATTTTTTAGGACTAGCAGGAATGCCTCGTCGTATTTCAGATTATCCTGATGCTTATGAACCTTATAACGCTATTGCATCTTATGGTTCGTATGTTTCAACATTAGGTGGTCTATTTTTCTTTTATATGCTTTATAAATTATTTTTACAAGACGTAAAATAAAAACATAAAGTAATTTTTTTGGGTGGTTAACTCAATTGGTAGAGTATTTCGTTTACACTGAAAATGTTGAAGGTTCAAGTCCTTTACCACCCCTTCGCGAATTATGATATTATTTAACAAGTTTGGACAGAATTTAATGGCAATGTTGCCTATTTATAAGATTTCAATTTTTAGGAATGAATTAATATTACAAGTTCCTATTACTCATTTATACAAAATCATTTATTTTTTAAAAAAACATACTTACGCTCAATATAAAGTATTAATTGACATTTGTGGTGTTGATTATATAGAACGTTCTCCGCGATTTGAAGTAATTTATAATTTATTAAGTATTAGATATAATAGTAGAATTACTATAAAAACAGGATTATCTGAAATCATGCCTGTTGAATCTATTAGTGATATTTTTATGAATGCTAATTGGTGGGAAAGAGAAGTTTGGGATATGTTTGGTATTTTTTTTTTAAATCATCCTGATTTACGTAGAATTTTAACCGATTACGGTTTCGAAGGATTTCCATTAAGAAAAGACTTTCCTTTAACAGGGTTTGTCGAAACACGCTATTATGAACAAGTAAAACGAATCGTTTATGAACCTTTAGAGTTATCACAGAATTATCATGTATATAATTTTGAAAATCCATGGACTAAATTTTAATTATGTTGATAAATAAACAAAGATGGAACAAGGTTGCTCTTCTTGATTTTGTGAGCAGTCACATAATCGAGTACCCTACACCAAGCAACTTAAGTTATTTATGGAGCTTTGGGTCTGTAGCAGGACTTTGTTTAGTTATTCAAATTATTAGTGGTATTTTTTTAGCGATGCATTATACACCGCATGTAGATTATGCTTTTATTAGTGTAGAGCACATTATGCGCGATGTTAATAATGGTTGGTTAATTCGTTATATTCATGCAAACGGAGCATCAATGTTTTTTATTGTAGTATATTGCCATATTTTTAGAGGGTTATACTATGGTTCATATTTTTATCCACGAGAACATTTATGGTGTTCAGGTGTAGGTATTTTTGTAATTATGATGGCTACTGGATTTATGGGATATGTTCTTCCATGGGGACAAATGAGTTTTTGGGGTGCTACTGTTATTACAAATTTATTTTCAGCAATCCCTTTAGCAGGATCAAGTATTGTTACTTGGCTATGGGGAGGTTTTTCTGTTGATAATGCTACGTTAAACAGATTTTTCAGTTTACATTATTTATTACCTTTTTTAATTGCAGGGTTAGTTATTGTGCATTTAGCTTTGTTACATAAAAATGGTTCAAATAATCCATTAGGTGTTGATACTTATGTAACAGGTTCTGGTGAAAAAATATTTTTTTATCCATATTTTTACGTAAAAGATTTATTTAGTCTTTTAGTTTTAATATTTTTTTATAGTTTTTTAATTTTTTTTTCTCCTAATAGTTTAGGACATCCAGATAATTATATTTTAGCAAACCCTATGGTTACTCCAGCACACATTGTACCTGAATGGTATTTTTTACCTTTCTATGCAATTTTACGTTCAATTCCAGATAAATTAGGAGGTGTTATTGCTATGGGAGGAGCAATTGTTATTTTAGCAGTAATTCCTTTTATTAATACATCACGAATTAGAAGTACAACCTTTAGACCAGTATTTAAATTTTTATATTGGTTTTTAGTAAGTATTTTTTTATTATTAGGATGGATTGGACAAAAAGTTGTAGAATATCCGTATATTGAGATTGGAAGTTTATTAACTGCAAGTTATTTTGTTTTTTTTATTTTTATTATTCCAGTAATGGGGTTATTTGAATATTATGCCTTTTTAAAATTACATAATATTCTTTTACAAAAAATTTCATCTTATTTTACACCGTATACTAAAAAAAATTAAAAATTTGTGATTACATTTACTCAGATAGTATTAAAAAATAAACGGAATAAGTATAACCGTCGACGTAAAAATAAAAAAAAACCTTTACCTGGGTTAGGAGGAAATCCTCAACAAAGAGGTATGTGTTTAAAAACATTTACAAAATCTCCTAAAAAACCTAACTCAGCGCAACGTAAAGTTGCAAAAATATTTTTATTAAGAACACATAAAACAATTACAGCATATATTCCTGGTGAAGGCCATAGTTTACAAGATTATGCAAACGTATTAATTCAAGGAGGTGGAGCTAAAGATGTTCCAGGTATTCATTATAAATTAATGAGAGGAGTCCGAGATTTAAAAGGAATAAAAGGTCGTCAAAATGGACGGTCAAAATATGGTACTAAACGTATTTTATAATTTAAATAATTATTTATGACTACATTTACTTATGAAAAAAAAGATTATATTTTAAAATTATTATATGAAAACACATCTTTATCTGAAATAAGATTATATGTTTCTTTTTTCGAAAATTTACTATTAAAACGCGGTTTAAAAGCCAAAACAAAAAAAATAGTACAACAAGTTTTCATAGAATTAAACACTATTATTAAACATAATTTACCACATTCAATTAAATTAAGCCCAGAAGCAGTTTTTATACAAAGTGCAAAAAATTTAAAAGTACTTGTAAAATTAAAAATTGATCCAAAACAAAAAAAAAGAGATCCTTTTCCTTTTTTTATAACAACAGAAAAAAGGCAAGTTATTTTGGGTTACAAAATTTTAATTGAATCGGTATTAAAATCAGATTCATCCCGTAATTTACCGAAAAAATTTGCGGAAGAAATCTGGCTTTCGTTTTTAAAAGAAAGCCAATCTTTTGAACAACGAAATGAACTTCATTGTAAAATTTATGACTCTAGATTAGAACTTCGTAGGTATTGGCCTAGAAAAACTTCTAGAGTTATTCTAGACTAACGAAATAGTTTAATCGGTAGAACGTTGGATTCATATTCCAAATGTTATGGGTTCAAATCCCATTTTCGTTATCGGAATGTAGCGCAAGGGTAGCGCACCCGTTTTGGGAACGGAAGGTTATGGGTTCAAATCCCGTTGTTCCGAAAAATAACATTATGACTTATTTATTTTTTTTTTTAAGCCTAAGTGCAATTATTTGTGGGTTCAGCTTAATTTTTGTTAAGAACCCTGTACATTCAGTATTGTTTTTAATTTTAGTTTTTGTAAATATATCAGGACTATTAATTTTATTACAAACAGATTTTTTAGCTTTACTTTTTTTATTAGTATATATTGGGGCTATTGCTGTTTTATTTTTATTTATAGTAATGATGTTAAATATAAAACTAGTTGAAACTAATAAACATTTTTTAAATTTTGAATTTTATTGTATATACGTTACCAGTTTTATCTTATTTAGTTTAATCTGTTATTTTACTTTTTCTATAATTAATACATTTTCATTTTATAGAAATTCGGAATATTTAGATCAATTTGTTTCTTTAAATCAAATAAGCGATTTTAAAATAAATTTTTTAGAATTTTCTAATGTTAAAGTAATAGGGTCTGTATTATATACATTACATGTATACCATTTTTTATTAGCAGGATTAATTTTATTAATTGCTATGGTAGGTGCAATTGTATTAACAATGCAAGAACAGTCAAAAGTTAAACGTCAGCACATTTTCCAACAAATCTCAAGAAACTCAAAACGTGCTGTTTGTTTAACGACATTAAACTAACATTATTAAAGAGAATGATTTAATTGGTAAAATTTTAGTCTCCAAAACTAACCATAAGGGTTCAAATCCCTTTTCTCTTGAAAACTATGTATTTACTAATAATAAGCATTCCACTTTTTAGTTCTATTACTGTGGGTTTTTTCAGTAAATTTTTTGGTCACAAAGGTGCACCAATCATCGCAATTATATATATAATTTTAACTTTTTTATTAAGCTGTAATGCTTTTTATGAAGTTGCTCTAGGTGGAAGTCCGTGTTACTTAATTTTAGGTACATGGATTAATAGCGGTATGTTTTACGTGCCCTGGGGTTTTTTATTTGACACATTGACTGTAGTGATGTTAGTTGTCATTACAAGTATTTCAATGTTTGTGCATATATATTCAATGGAATATATGGCGCATGATCCACATTTACCTCGATTTATGTCATACCTTTCACTTTTTACTTTTTTTATGATTATTTTAGTAACCGCTGACAATTTTTTACAAATGTTTGTAGGTTGGGAAGGTGTAGGTTTATGTTCATATTTATTAATTAATTTTTGGTTTTCTCGAATTCAAGCAAATAAAGCTGCAATAAAAGCTATGGTTGTTAATCGTATAGGAGATTTTGGTTTAGCTTTAGGTATCTTAGCTATTTTTTATCATTTTAAATCTATTGATTATAACGCAGTTTTTGCTTTAAATGATGTATTTGTAAACCAAACTTTTGTTTTTTTTAATTATGAGGTTGATGTATTAACTTTTATAACTCTATGTTTGTTTGTAGGTGCTGTCGGTAAATCAGCTCAACTAGGGTTGCATACGTGGTTACCCGATGCTATGGAAGGACCCACTCCTGTATCGGCGTTAATTCACGCAGCAACCATGGTTACCGCAGGTGTCTTTTTAATAGGACGTTGTTCACCTCTTTTTGAGTACGCGCCTTTTACTTTAATGGTGGTTACTATTGTAGGAGGAAGCACAGCTTTTTTTGCTGCAACAACAGGGTTATTGCAAAACGATTTAAAACGTGTTATAGCTTATTCAACATGTAGCCAATTAGGTTATATGGTGTTTGCTTGTGGTATTTCTAGTTATAATGTAGGTATTTTTCATTTATCAAACCACGCTTTTTTTAAAGCATTACTTTTTTTAGGCGCTGGTTCTGTAATTCATGCTATGGGTGATGAACAAGACATGCGTAAAATGGGTGGATTAAAAAACATCTTACCTTTTACATATAGTGTAATGTTAATAGGTTCTTTATCATTAATGGGTTTTCCGTTCTTAACAGGATTTTACTCAAAAGATGTTATTTTAGAACTAGCCTACGCTAAATTTAGTGTCCATAGTCATTTTGCATATTGGCTAGGAACTATATCTGCGTTTTTTACTGCGTTTTATTCAATAAGATTACTTTATTTAACTTTTTTATCTAAAACTCGTGCGTTTAAACAAATTATTTTACAAGCTCACGATGCTCCAATATTAATGGCTATACCTTTATTTTTTTTAAGTTTTGGTAGCATTTTTATTGGATATTTATCAAAAGATATGTTTATTGGATTAGGAACATCTTTTTGGAACAATTCTATTTTTATTCTTCCGGAAAATATGATTTTTATTGATGCAGAATTTTTACCTACACATATAAAACTTATTCCATTAATTTTTAGTTTTAGTGGTGCCGGTAGTGCGTTTTACCTTTATACGTATTATACACGCCATTTATTTTTATTAAAAACTTCTCATTATGGAAAATTATTATATGTTTTTTTAAATCGAAAATGGTTCTTTGATAAGGTTTATAATGATTTTGTAACTCAATCTGTATTATATTTTGGGTATCATATTAGTTATAAATTAATTGATCGAGGAGTTATTGAGTTGCTAGGACCTTATGGTTTAGTTCAATTATTTTATTCAAAAGCATTAAATTTTACTAAAACACAAAGTGGTTATATTTATCATTATGGGTTTGTGATGCTTTTAGGTTTAACTCTTATTATTTTTGAACAAACATGTGCATGGCAACTAGCTAGTTTTATTGAAAACCCTTTATATTTAATAACGTTTATAACGTTGCTAATTTTAAAAAACAATAAAATTGGTTAGGGATAGGTGGCTGAGCGGTTTATAGCGTTGGTTTGCTAAACCAATATATTGTATTGCACGATATCATGGGTTCAAATCCCATCCTATCCGTTTATTTAATTAAAATTTGAAAATACTATAACATATATTTATAGCTAAAAGCGTTATGCTTATTTGGTGGAATTGGTAGACACGGCAGACTTAAAATCTGTTTCATTTGAGTATCGGTTCAAGTCCGATAATAAGTAATTTTGAATACGGACAGAGTGGGATTCGAACCCACGGTATTATATAATAATACGCTGGCTTTCAAAACCAGTACTTTCAACCTCTCAGTCATCTGTCCTTTATTTACGTCTTGGTTTTTTTCCACGACAACCATTATGAGGGTTTGGGGTTGACTCAATAATGGAAGCTATAGACACTTTTTCAAAAAAATCATTTTCAGTTAAATATTCACATCCTTCTTCAATACCTTTTAAAATTTGAGTACGTTTTGGACCAGTACCTTTTATACTGATTGATGAAATTTTTAATTCTTTAATAATTTCAGTAAGACTGTATTTTTGTAAATCTTTAATTACTTTTAACCCTAAATCATATGCGCTTTGAGATCGACGGCGTAAGGTTTTTTTAACTTCTGGAAAAACTAATGCTGGTGTATATGTATTTAATGTGGTTTTAGGTTCTAAAAAAAATTCATTTTCTTCCGTTAAATCAGGTCCTAGTTTTGTAAATGTAAGCCGTACGTTATTTTTTGTACAATATATTTGAATCCCTAAAATTAAAGTCATTAAATCTGAGTTGGGGTTGCTTGATTTTTTCCGACCCTATGCATTCGTTTTTGGGTTTTACCATTTGTGTGAGTTCGTTGACCTCTTACAGGTAATTTACGAACATGTCTCACTCCTCTATAGTTTTTAATTGTAATTAAATGTTCTACATCAAGTATAACTTTTTGGCGCTTTGCAGAGCCTATTTCACGCTTATACATGGTTTCAATATAGTGTTTTAACCAAGTTAATTGTTCTGTAGTGAAATCTTTTAATTTTTTATTTTTATTATATCCCAAAAATTTACATATTTTTACGGCAAGGTTTATATTAATACCATAAATTTGGGTTAATGCTTTATACAATTGCTGGTTTCTTATCTTTTGATTTAAAATAGTAATCATTAAAATTAATTTAATTATTCCTAATAATAGGCAATTTAATAAAAACAAAAAATGTTAAAAAAAACTAAACCAATAACACCAGGACAAAGACATAAAGTATTGATAGATAAATCACACTTATCTAAAAAAATTACATTAATAAAACGTTTTAGTTATGGATTATCAAAAAAAGGAGGTCGTAATAAATCAGGAAAAATTACAGTGCGTCATAAAGGCGGAGGTAATAAACGAACTTTACGTTTATTAGATTTTAATTATATTTATTTACATAGACAAATTCTTTCAATAGAATATGATCCAAATCGTTCAGGACATATTGCTAAATTTTATGATTTAAAATACCGAAGGCATGGATATATGCTATTACCTGAAAATGTTCATGTAGGGCAACGTTTAAAATTTATTCAAAACCGTAATGATAATTTTAAAATTAATCCTGGAGATGTTTCAAATTTAAAAAATATTCCTTTAAATTTTTTAATACATAATATTGAACATACACCAGGTAAAGGTGCTCAATATGTACGAAGTGCTGGAACTTTTGCAAAAATAATAGATCAAGATTCTAAACGAGGACTTTCTTTAGTAAAATTACCTTCAGGTAAACTTCAATATTTTTCTCAAGAATGTAAATGCACTTTAGGAGTAGTTTCAAATTTAGATCATCAAAATCAAATTTTTGGAAAAGCAGGTAAATCTCGTTGGTTAGGAATTAGACCTACAGTTCGAGGAGTTGCCATGAATCCTGTAGATCACCCTCATGGTGGAGGAGAAGGTAAAACTTCTGGTGGAAGACCTTCAGTAAGTCCTTGGGGTGTTATTACAAAAGGTAAACCTACACGTAAAAAAAAATGAGCAGAGCTGTATGGAAACATAAAGAAATTATTAAAGGCTTAGATTTTTCAATTAGAAAAAAAACTCAAAAAAATACAATTGAAACTTATTCAAAAGCCCGTAAAAAACAAATTAGTATACATGATGTTAATAAATCTTTATTAGTTTATAACGGTCAAAATCATGTTTTAATAAAAATAAATGAAAATATGGTTGGATATAAATTAGGAGAATTTGTTATGACACGTAAACGATACATTAGTAAAAAAAAAAAAAAAAATAAATAATGGGACAAAAAGTAAATGCTACAGGATATAGATTATCGGTTACTCGGAATTGGGAATCAGAATGGTATGATAAAAAGCGTTATAATTGTTATTTACAAGAAGATTTTTTAATCCGTCGATATTTAACAAAAAAATTTCAAAAACGTTTATACTTAGGTTCTTGTATAATTCAACGAGCAGCAACAAATAAATTAAAAATAAATATGATGGTATATCCAAGCGTATTTAGTACTAAATTTCATAATAAAATGCGTTATAAAGGATTTCGTTCACGAAAACGTAAATATTTATTACGAAAACAAAATAAAGCTGGACAAAAATATAAATTACCATCTGTGCGTTTAGATAAAAAACCTGTTAAGGTTAATAATAAAAAACGTATAAAAATTAAAAAACGTATAAGAGTAAAAAAAAAGAAAAAACTTAAACAAAAAATTATTAAAAAAAAACCTAAGGGTCCTTTTGTTAAACGATATAGACGACGTCGCCGCTGGCGAAGACGACGCCTTCGATTACCAAGACATTTTTACAGATTTTCTCAAAAAGCAAAAGCAGAATATTTAGTTTGGCGTAGACAAACTGTACGAGAAGAATTAACATATTATAAAAATATTATTTTATTTTTACGAAAATTAACAAATATGGATGTTTCATTAAATTTACAAAAACCATTCATACGTTACCAATGGGGTCGAAAACCAACAAAACTTCCCCGATTTTGGAGACGTTTTCGTTATTTATATAAATTTTTTATTATAATGCAACATAAACCAAACAGTCAAATGATTGCGCATGCTTTAAAAAAAGAATTTGAAAAATTAAAACGACACACAGGTCTTTTTCAATTTTTAAAAAGAAAAGTCTTAAATTTATACTCTTTCCATCAACATCCTGAAAGTCCTCTTTTAGGTATAAAAATTCAATTTAAAGGACGTATAAACAATAGCCGTCGAGGACGAAAACAAGTTTTACGAATGGGTCGAGTTCCTTTAAATACATTAGAAATTCCTGTACAATATACAGCAGTTCCTGCAATTCATAAAGCGGGTATTACAGGTATTAAAGTATGGGTAGCTTTTAAAAAACACGTATGTTAATACAACCAAAACAAACAAAATATACAAAATATCAAAGAAAACTTTTAAAGAAAAAAAATTATAAAAATTACACACTTGAATGGCGAGCAAATAAATTAAAATTTGGTGATTACGGCTTACAAGCCTTAGAAAAAGGTCTTTTAACTTCAACCCAAATTTATGCCATTCAACAAATAATTAAACGTAAACTTCAAAAAGAAGGTTTTTTTTGGACACGAGTATTTCCAGCAACCCCTTTTACTGAAAAACCTTTAGAATCTCGTATGGGTAAAGGTAAAGGGAATATTTCTTCTTGGGGTGTTTTAGTACATCCAGGACAAATTCTATTTGAAGTTACTGGAGTTAGTTCTTCTGTGGCAAAAATGGTTTTAACTCAGGGAGCTGGTAAATTACCTATAAAAAGTCAAATTTTTTCTCAAAAATTTCGCTAGAGCTTATAGTTTAATTGGTTAAAACGTACCGCTCATAACGGTAATGATGAAGGTTCAAGTCCTTCTGGGCTTATAATTTACATGTTTTTAACATCATTAAATCAAAAAACACACAAAAACACTCTTGAAAAATCTTTTTGGCATTATATGGGATATATAATACATTCAGATTCTAGTAGTAAAAAAGTGTTTATAGATTGTGGAATTCAAAATCTTCTTTTTTTTGATTTTTCAAATACTTTAACAATTCAACCATCAAGAGGACAACCATTACAACTTTGGCTTAAAGGTAAAACCCTTAAAGTTGTAGATTCACATGATTTAAAATTTTTTAAGTATGCTCATGATGCTGAATCTTATATTCAAAATGTTGTAACAACCCAACAATCAAACTATGAATTATTTTGGGAATTGTTACACACACGATTTGCAATTACTAATTTTTTTAAAAAATTAGATTATCCCTTTTACGGATCTTTTAAACGTTCTTATTCAACATTTTTAAACATATCCCGTTTTTATATTCAATATGCAACGGGTCAAAAAGTTTTTAAAAAAAAATTAAATTTATATAGAATGTTATTTTATTATTACTTATTTTTAAATATTTTTTTTAAAGGTCATTTAAATTTTTCAAAAAATCTGTGAGTATGAATTAATTGGTTAAATTTTTTGTCTTCCAAACAGATTATATGGGTTCAAGTCCCATTACTCACTTTATATAAATAATATGCCACAATTCGATCAAATTACATTTTTTACTCAAATAAATTGGTTAATAATCTCATTTTTCTTTTTATATTACTGTTTATTAATACATACTCCACATTTAATAGCATTAATGAAATTACGAAAAAAACGATTATTTTTTTATAATAATTTAAAAAACAAATCATTGGCTCTAAATGCTGCCAATTTAGGTTCTGTTGGCCATTTTTTAACGCAAATTGCTAGAAACTCTAAAGATGTTGTTTCTAAGCATAACACTGCTTTAAACTTTTGGACAAAAAATTTCATTTCTAACTTTTTTTCTGAAAAAATTAAAGATTTAGGTATAATGAATCAATATCTTGTGAGACTTAATAAATACTATATAATAAATAAATTATGATGATGACCTTCTTAAACAAAAAAATAATGAACAATTTTTTTAAAAAAATGTCAACTTTTTTAAAAACGCACGTTATTGGTAGAGAGGGGGAAAAAAACAAGAATAATAGTAGTGGTCCCAATATAACAGCATACTTAGATAGACTTCTAAATAAATGCGATAGCTTGATGAAAGAAGTAAAAACTAAAGTTTTCCCTTTAAGTTCAACACTAGGTTTAGTGTATATCCCCTACGTAAATCTATTAGTAACACATCAACTATTATTAGTAATATTTCATAATACTATAAAGTATATAATAAGTATTTTCGTTATATTGGGAGCAGTGGTATTCCTGAATACCATACGACCCAAGCTTGACGAAAAGGTAGTTAAGCTTGTTTTATTAGACCAGGTAATAACTCTTTTACATAAAACTCCGGCTCGCTTTGAGCAAGTTACCTATCACGCACTTAAAACCTCTCTTGAAGTTGCGTATGGTGTTTGTGTTATGTTAGAAACCTGTATTATTATAGTTTCAATACGAAGTGAAGCTTTAGTTACTCCAGATAATGGGTTAGTGTATTTTGATACTAATACAATTATAGAAACAGTAACCGCAGCTGTTCAAGTACTTGAGCCAGTTTATAATTATCTTGCGGCAATTCCAGGTTCTGCTATTGAAGAACCTACACCGTGGGATCCATATTCTCATAATCGTTATTATGACGATGTATGGTATGAAGAACAAATTGAAATCATGATAAAAGCTGATTTTTGGTATAAAGATCGCGCACATTATGAAGCTTGTAAAACTTTTTGGCCTATTGCAGGGCCAGGGTTTTTTATTCTTGGGGTATTAATAGGTAATACTTTTTTTGCAATTAAAGATTGGTATATTCCTGAAGAAGCTCCAAATTGGAAACCTAATGTGAGATGGTGGAAATTTTTCTAATATTATAAATTTTTGTACTTTTGAAAACTATAACTTTGATTTTAAATAAATTTATTTTTAATCAATAGGCACGAATCTTAGTAGGTAAGGGTTGTTTAACACGAAGTTCAAATCTTCGTCGTGCCCTGTAATTAATATTATAAAAAGTTAAAGCGCTAGGTTAAAACTGGTGGGTGTATAGCTCAATAGGTAGAGCAATTGTTTTTTAGTTAATCGGTTCAGGGTTCAAGTCCCTGTGCGCCCTAAATATATTGCGGGATTGAGTAATGGTCAACTCGCCGGGCTCATGCCCCGGAGCTCTAGGTTCAAATCCTGGTCCCGCGAAACGAGATTAAGTTTATTCATGCTGAAGGCGTGACTGAGTGGTTAAAGGTGATAGACTGTAAATTTATTGATGAAATATCTACGTAGGTTCGAATCCTACCGCCTTCATAAATCCGAAACCATTCCGAACTCGACGATTATGTGAAATTTATTATAAACATACTTTGAAAAAAGGGAACGATTATAATAAATTTTATCTCTAATAGCTCAATTGGTAGAGCGCATGGCTGTTAACCATTTGGTTGGGGGTTCAAGTCCCTCTTAGAGAGTTTTATATAAAAACTTAAGGCATTCGAGGGATACCTAGATTTAAAAAATGTGGACGCGTTTACGCGAAATAATTTGAGTGCTTTTTTATTAAAAAGCTACTTTATACGAGAGCTATAAAGAACGAGATTAATTCTTAAAAGAAAACTTTTTCTAATAAAACATTTTCTAAAAAATGCATGTATATAGTGAATTGAAACATCTTAGTAACTATAGTTAACCAAAAATCAAAAGAGATTCCGTTTGTAGTGGCGAACGAATATGGATTAGGAAATTAATAGAAAAGCTAATAAAAAAATAATGTTGGAAAAATTAACTAGAAAAGGTGATAGTCCTGTTTAATTTATTAACTTTTTTTCAATACAGCCCTGTTTAACGGCAAAAAAAAGTATTGTATTACTATAAAAACAGTAAAACTAGTAATATAGTTTGAAATTTGGTGTACCGTCATCAAACCTAAAATTATTTTTTAAAATCGATAGTGAATTTGAGTACTGTAAAGGAAAGGTGAAATATGTTTATTTTTAAAATTAAAAATATTTGAAATTGAATGCTGTTATCCAATCGGAGCAATAAACACGTATTGTGACGGTGTACCTTTTGTATAATGGGCCAACAACTTTATAAATTTAGCGAGTTTAACTTGTAAAAAGTGAGACGTAGTGAAATCAAATTTTAATGAATGTTATAGTTAAATTTATAATACCCGAAGCTAAGTGAGCTAATTATGAACAGGTTGAAACTAAAATTTTATTTTGGTGGAGGACCGAACCCGTATCTGTTGCAAAAGATTGGGATGATTTGTGATTAGGGGTGAAAGGCTAATCAAACTTAGTTATAGCTGGTTTTTCGCGAAATCTATTTAGGTAGAGTTTTTATGAATATAATAATGGGGTAGAGCTCTTATTGGAGGATGGGGGTGTAATGCTTTACTGATTTTAATAAAACTTCGAATACGTTATTTTTAAAATAAGAAAACAGACTATGGGTGCTAAGATTCATAGTCAAAAGGGAAACAGCCCAGATTATAAGCTAAGGTCCTTAAATTGTATCTAAGTGCATAAGATTGTAATAAAATGATGACAACCAGAAAGTAGGCTTGGAAGCAGCCATCTTTTTAAGAAAGCGTAATAGCTCACTGGTAGAGTTTTTTTGCATCGAAAATGTATAGGGACTAAAGATACATACCGAAGCTATAAATATATTTTTTTTAAGTAAAATATATGGTAGCGAAACGTTCTATATATCGCAGAAGATCGGCTGGAAAGTTCGTTGGAGATATTAGAAGTGATAATGTTGGCATGAGTAACATAAAAAAATGTTTAAAAACATTTTCGTCGTAAATTCAAGGTTTTTTACGTGCAGATTAAATGCGTAAGCTTAGTCGGCCCCTAAGATTTTAGATAAATGCGAAAGCGTTAGTTGATGGGAAATTCCTTAAAAATTAAACTTGATTAAAATATAGTTATAGTTGGAGGGAAACTATAGATCTTATAACAATATATTTTAATTCAACGGGAAAAAGATTTTTATTATAAACCGTACTGTAAACCGACTCAGGTGAATGGGTAGAATATACTAAGACGAATGAGGTAACAATATTGAAGGAACTCGGCAAAATGTCCCCGTAACTTCGGGAGAAGGGGGGCCATAGAAATATGGTGTCAAAAACTGAGGGTGGCGACTGTTTAATAAAAACACAGGACTCTGCGAAATAGTAATATGAAGTATAGGGTCTGACATCTGCCCGGTGTTGGAAGATAAAAAGGAGATGTATTTGCATTGAATTGAAGTCCCAATAAACGGCGGCTGTAACTCTGACGGTCCTAAGGTAGCGAAATTCCTTGTCGGGTAAGTTCCGACCTGCATGAATGATGTAACGACTGCCCTACTGTCTCCAATATTGACTCAGTGAAATTGAATTGTCCGTGAAGATGCGGACTTCTTTCAGCTAGACGGAAAGACCCTGTGCACCTTAACTATAATTATATATTAAGAAAAAATAGCTTATTAGTTCAGAATAAATGGGATTTTAGTAAATTTTAACGTAAGTTAAATATTTGAAATTTTTGTGAGAGTACCATTCAGATAACTTTTTTTTCTTTAATTTGAGAAGAGACAGTATATAACGGGTAGTTTGACTGGGGTGGTCGCCTGCAAAAAAGTAACGGAGGCGTGCATAAGGTAAACTCAGATTCAATTGATTGGATTTTTAGAGTGTAATGGCATAAGTTTGCCTGACTGCAAGATTGACAAATCGAGCAGGGACGAAAGTCGGCCATAGTGATCCGGTGGTATTGTACGGAAAAACCATCGCTCAACGGATAAAAGGTACGCCAGGGATAACAGGCTCATAACTCCCAAGAGCCCTTATTGACGGAGTTGTTTGGCACCTCGATGTCGGCTCATCACATCCTGGAGCTGAAGTAGGTTCCAAGGGTTCGGCTGTTCGCCGATTAAAGTGGTACGTGAGCTGGGTTTAGAACGTCGTAAGACAGTTTGGTCCCTATCTACTGAAAGGGTAAAAAAATTGAAAAGAGTTTGTTCTAGTACGAGAGGACCGAGCAAAATAAACCTATGGTTGTTTGGTTATTTTAATATATAGTGTAAAGTAAGCCAAGACGCTAAGTTTATAAGGAATAATTGCTGAGTGCGTATAAGTAAGAAGTCCACTTTGATTTAAATTTTTTACAAAATTGTAATAGATCATTACGTTGATAGGATTTATGTATTAAAATGGTAACATTTTTGCTTAAATTACTAATTATTTATAATTTTTATATAAAATTGAAAACATTATAATATATTTTAACAAAACTAGGATTTTTTGAACAATTCCAAGATATTTTAATATTGGGTAAATTTATAAAACTTTGAGTTTAATCCTGGCTCAGAATGAACGCTAGTAATATACATTACACATGCGAGTTTAATGGTTTAAGAATATAATGAAATATTTATTTTTTAAATTATAGCGAACGGGCGAGTAACGTATAGGAATTTGCCCTACAATTTGGCATAAAATACCAAATAATGCATCGTTTAATATTCACTTTAAACAAAGGTGCAAGTAAAGATTATTATCGTTGTAGGATAAGCCTGTATAAAATTATGATAGTTGGTGGGGTAAAGGCTTACCAAGTCTAAGATTTTTAGCTGATTTGAGAGAATGCACAGCCGCATTGGAACTGAGACAAGGTCCAAACTTCCTGAGAAGGCAGCAGTGGGGAATATTGGACAATGAGCGCAAGCTTGATCCAGTAATATTACATAAGTGAGAGAAGGTGGCCACGAAGTCATTGTAAAGCTTTGTGGATAAAGAAGATAATGACATTATTTATCAAGAGAGCGCCGGCTAATTCCGTGCCAGCAGCCGCGGTAATACGGGGGGCGCAAGTGTTATTCAGATTTACTGGGCATAAAGGGTCTGTAGGCGGTTTTATAAGTTGATTCACAAAGACCAAAGTTTTTGGAAATGAATCAAAACTGTATTACTTGAGTAAATATAGAGGATAGTAGAATTTTTAATGTAAGGATAGAATCTTTAGATATTAGAAGGAATACCAGGGGCGAAGGCGACTATCTGGGCTTTACTGACGCTGAGAGACGAAAGTGTGGGGAGCAAATAGGATTTGGTACCCTAGTAGTCCACACTGTAAACGATGGGTGTTCATTTTTAGAATTTTAATTTTTAGAAATCAAGTGAAAACGTTAAACACCCCGCCTGAGGAGTACGGTCGCAAGATTAAAACTTAAAGGAATTGGCGGGAATCTATCACGGGTGGTGGAGCATGTGGTTTAATTCGATAATACGCGAAAAACCTTACCAGTCCTGGACATATTTATATCTATTTTATTTAATCGTAAATTTTTAGAAATGGTTTTTTGAAACTATGTCTAACAGAAAGAAAAATAAGTTATATAAAGGCCCTAATTTTGTAAAATTTATTAGGTTTATTTTTCGAGTAGGTGGTATAAATACCAGGTGTTGCATGGCTGTCGTAAGCTCGTGCTGTGAAGCGGGAAAATAACTTTTTGAACGAGCAGAACCCCTATATTTAAATTGCTATATAAAATTTTAAAATAATTTATATTTTAAAATTTTATAAGAACTTTTAAATGCAAATCAATTTAGAAAGACAAAGTTGATGGAAGTGTGGGATTAAGGCAAGTACGCATGGCCCTTATGGACTGGGCTACTCATGTGCTACAAAAATAAATTACAGAAAGAGGCGATGATGTGAATCGGAGCAAATCTTTAAAAATTATTAATAGTCGGATTGAAGGCTGCAACTCGCCTTCATGAAGTTGGAATCACAAGTAATCGCAAATCAGCATGTTGCGGTGAAACTGTCACTAGATTTTGCACACACCGCCCGTCACACTGTGGAAATATGCTTTTTTTAAAGTTTCTAGTTTTTTTAATTATTAATTAAAGGGTAAACTCAGGGAATTTATGCTGTTTAATTGCAAAATTCTAGCACGGATGTTAACGGATCATAATCATTTTTGGGGAAAAATGAAAGTGACCACTACCTAAACAGGCTGTTAAATTACGATGTAAAGAGGTTTAATTAAGAATTATTGGAACTAGTTATGTTTCAAAGGTATTTGACTATGGTGAAGTCGTAACAAGGTAACCGTAAGGGAACTTGTGGTTGGAAAGAAATTTTTTAAATATTATAATAACAAATTGAAGTTATATATGGCTTGAGTGGTGAAATTGGTAAACACGGTAGTTTTAGAAGTTATAATGTAAGGGTTCAAGTCCCTTCTCAAGTAAATTTTTCTTAAAGGTTTATATATTAAAGATTATGGGATGGTGAAAATCATTCGTATTATTGTTTAATCGAACATAATAATTTTAATTATTATGATTCAAGCAGCAAAATTTATTGGAGCTGGACTAGCTACTGTGGGATTATCAGGAGCTGGAGTAGGTATTGGTACCATTTTTGGAGCATTAGTTTTAGGAACATCACGTAATCCTTCATTAGCTCAAGATTTATTTCGATCAGCAATTGTTGGGTTTGCGTTAACTGAAGCAACTGCATTATTTGCCTTAATGATGGCATTTTTAATTTTATTTGCCTTCTAAATGTAATAAATGCAAAACTCATTTATTGAGTTTAAGTGGAGGTTTTTTTATATTTTTATAAATTATTTTTTAAATTTTAGTGTTATTTTAACCTTTAATAAAGAATTTTTATATATATTTTTAAAACCAAATTTAAATACAATAGTGCCTAATTTTATATTTACTCAAATAAATGAAATTTTTTGGGTTTTTTATAAATTAAGCTTATGTGGAGGTTTTTTTTGTTTATTTCCTTTTTTTTTTATTCAATTATGGTTTTTTCTCATACCTGGTTTACATCAACACGAATTTTTAATTTTAAATAAATTTTTTATAATTTTTTTTCTTTGTAAACTTTTTTTGTTCTTTTTGTTTTGGATTTACATGTTCCCTTTTTTATGTAAATTTTTTTTAACTTTTGAACAAAAAGGATATAGTAATTTGATTCATATTTTTTATGAAGGAAAATTACAAGAATATTTAGATTTAACTTTAACATTATTTTTTTACATTTTAACTATATTTTATTTTTTTTTAGGTTTATTTGTTTGGTGTATAAATTTAACTTTAATTCAATTATATAAATTATTTTTAAAACGAAAGTACATCTATATTTTAATGTTAACTTTAAATTTAATGGTGGTATATGATATTGTCAGCTTTATTGTTGTAACTCTTATTAGTTTTATTTTATTCGAATTGTTTCTTTTTATTCTTTTTATGAATAAATTATATAAAAATCCTTTTATAGATGAATAAATCTTTAAATAAAAACGCTTTAAAGTTAAATAAAAGACCTTTAAATTTAAAAGGTTATATTGTATTAAGTGATGGTTCATGTTGGAAATCATCAACAATAACTCGTCCTTATGGTTTTAAACGAGAACGAGATTGGAAAAGTTCTAATAAATGGGAAAAACGTTAAATAAAAATTAAAGGCTATATAACATAAATGGTTAATGTTTTTGACTGCAAATCTTGAAATGGTGGTTCAAATCCGCCTATAGCTTTTTAGAGCTAAAAAAGGGAGTATGGCTCAATTGGTACAGCACCCGTTTTGCATACGGTAGATTATCGGTTCAAGTCCGATTACTTCCAATTATAAAATGAAAACTGTTTTTATCAAAGATAAAAAGCGTCGTCAAATAGAGAAAAACCGCCTTTATCGGAGGTTTTTCTTAAAATATTTGTTACGTAAAAAATATATATTAAACAATTTTACTTTAAATTATTTGGTACAAAATCGTTTAAATAAATTATCTCGAGATTCTAGCCCTGTTCGTATTTCAAATAGATGTATTATTACAGGACGAAGTCGTGGTGTGTATCGTAAATTTAAACTTTCACGAATTAATATTCGTGAATCCGCATTAAAAGGTATTTTACCTGGAATTAAAAAAAGTAGTTGGTAATGCAATATCAAAATATATTAGGACTTTTTTTAACTCAAATGCGTAACGGTTTACGTAAAGGTTTTTTTAAAATTAAAGTGCGAAAAAATAAAAGTATTTTAGGAATTTTAAAATGCCTTTACCGAGAAAATTTTATTGAAGGGTTTTATGTTTGTAAAGATGAGCCTAATTTTGTTATGGTTTTACTTAAGTATGATCAAGATTATCAATCTATAATACAAAGTATAGAACGTATTTCGAAACCAAGCAGACGTATTTATATTAATGTTGTTACATTAGCAAAATATAATAAAATACATTCAATATTTTCTACTTTAATTTTAAATACAAACAAAGGTGTTTTAAGTCACCATGAAGCTTTACAAAAAAATGTTGGAGGCGAAATTATTTGTCGCATTAAATAAATAATGAAATCACTTGTATATAAAATACCTACAGAAATAAAAATTATAAACAATTCTCAAGACTTAATTTTAGAAGGTCCTTTAGGTTGTTGTTCAATTAAAGAACATAAAAAAAGTATACAAAATATTTATAAAAATAAAATTTATTTAAAATCTAAAAAACATTTTGGGTTGATTAAAATTTTAGATAAAAGAGTTGGAGGTCTTTTACGTGGGTTTAAATTTGAAGTTTCTGTTTCTGGACTAGGAAATAAAATAGGAGTTCAAGATAATATTTTAATTTTAAATCTTGGTTTTAGCCATCCCATTCATATTTTAATTCCTCAAGATATAAATATTTTTGTAGAGAATGATAAATGTATCATAATTTATGGTATACATTATGAACAATTAACCCGTTTTGTAGATATTATTATTAAAACACGAAAAATAAATAGATTTACAGGACATGGACTTCGTTTTAAAAAAAATTTCTTTTAAATGTCATCAATTAATAATAATAAACATAAATTAACAATAAATTTACTTTTAAAGTGGAAAACACACTTAGATGTACGGAAAGGAACAAAAAAAGCTCCTTTTTATGTTTTTGGAAAACAAAAGACTAAACATATTATAAATTTAAATTATACTATTTTAAATATGCGTCAAGCTTTTTTTTTTATTATAAATATAATGGGTGCTTTTAAATCAATTTTAGTTGTAAGTGATAGTTATTTTTTAGATGATTATTTTCGTCGAAATAAATTTTCAGGAATGTATTCTATTTTATCAAAAGATTGGGTTCCAGGACTTTTATCTAATTTTTCTGGAGGATTTCCAATTTTTGTTGAAAATGTATCTAAATATAGAGGAAAAACTCCTTTATTATTTAAAATACCGGACGTTTTATTTCTTTTAAATCCAGAAAAAAATCAAAGTATTTTAAATGAAGCCTATTTGCTGGGTATTCCGGTTATAGGTATAGTTAATTCAAACTGTACTAAACAAGTTTTAAAAAAATTAACTTACGTTATTCCAGGAAACAACCGATCATTGCAATCAGCTTTTTTTTTTGTTACATTTTTATCTAAGGCTGTCTTTTTTGGTCGTTTAAAACGATTAAATTCAATTTTATCATATAAAAGATAAATAATTATAATGCCGTATATTCGAAAAACTAAAAGATTTTACCTTGTACGAAAAACTAGAAGTAATGTTTGGGGTTCATTAAAAATGTTAAAATGTAATCGTCGAAAATGGAATTTTCTTCGACGCAAAAAATTAAATTTTACTGCGGTTCCATATACACGTAAATATAAATTACGTTTACCTGCTCAACGCCAAACAGCAAAAGGAGCGTATAAACGTTTTTTAAAAAAAAAAAAAAGATTTAATTTATATTATGGTGTAATAAAAAACCGGAGATTAAAAGGAATTATGCGGGGAATTTTAACGCAAAAAAAAAAAGAAAATCAAATTCAAACTTTAAGTACGATATTTAATAGTCGTCTTGATATTGTTGTTTTTAGAATGCGTTTTGCGAATACAATTCAAGATGCTCAAAAATTAATTTTACATGGTAAAATTTTAGTAAATGGTAAAATTAATAAAAATATAAATTATCAACTAAAGCCTGAAGATTTTGTAATAATAAATCCTATATTTCGTTATATTATTTATCGCAAATTAGTTACAATGCTTTGGCATTTTGCTTTTTTTTATGCAGGACAAGTTTTAAAAGCTATTAAAAAAAAACGAAAGCGTAAATGGAGGTATAAAAGATTAAAAAAAAGATATCGTACTCTTTTTTCTCTTGAAATGCGACGAAAACGAAAAAGACCTTTAATTCGTTTAAAATTAAATTTTAAACAATTTTATAACGAATATGGGCCTAAACAAAGGTTTTTACATTATAAAAATAGATATTTTATGAATTGTTTAAATTTTCAAGAACATGAAAAAATAACATATTTCTTTCATTTTTGCACAATTCCTAGTTTAATTGTTAATTATAATTATCTCATTGGGGTATATATTACTCATATAACTGCTTTTGAACAACCTTTTGCCAAATATATGAATATGTATGGAATTTTACGTTATTATAATAAACAAAAATAACAAAAAATGGCAAATAAACAAACTATCCAATTTATTAAAGTAAAAATAAATAATTTAGATTGTTTTGTTCCTAAAGGATTAACAATTTTACAAGCATGTGAGTTTTTAGGAATTGAGATTCCCCGCTTTTGTTACCATAAAGAATTATTAATTGCCGGTAATTGTCGAATGTGCCTTGTAGAATTACATAAGAGCCCTAAACCTCAAGCTTCTTGCGCTATGGAAATATTACCAAATATGGTGGTTTATACAAATAGCCCACTTGTTCGTAAAGCACGAGAAAATGTTTTAGAATTTTTATTATTAAACCACCCTTTAGATTGCCCTATTTGCGATCAAGGAGGGGAATGTGATTTACAAGATCAAAGTATGCTTTTTGGTTCAGATAAAAGCCGTTTTTATAAATATAAGCGCAGCGTTGAAGATAAGAATTGTGGACCTTTAATTAAAACAATAATGACACGGTGTATTCATTGTACACGGTGCGTTCGTTTTTTACAAAATGTTAGTGGAACTCCACTATTAGGAACCACTAACAGAGGAACAAATACTGAAATAGGCACTTATATAAAAAAAAATATTAAATTTGAATTATCTGGAAATTTAATTGATTTGTGCCCTGTAGGTGCATTAACTTCAAAACCATATGCTTATCAAGGACGTTCTTGGGAATTAAAAAAAAAATATGGAATTGATCTTTTTGATGGATTAGGTTCAAATACTTTAATAAATATACGAGGTAATAAAATTATGCGAATACTTCCTAGATATAATTACGACATTAATAATGAATGGATTTCTGATAAAGGACGTTATTTTTTTGATGGAGTTGATGTTAACCGTATTGTAAATTTTGAATTTTCAAAAAAAACAGGCATTACTTTAAAGAAAAAAAACTGGTTTTATTTTTTAAAACAGTATGTAGATTTATTAGATAAAAATCCAGATTCTACCTTAACTGTTGTAGGTAAACATGTAAGTGGAGAAACTATTCACATTCATAAAGAATTTTTACGACAAGAATATGGTCATTCTTATAAATTTATGCATGAAACAAATATTCAAAGTTTAAATTCAAATTTTTTAACCCCATATTATTTTAAAGATAAATTAAATGATTTTTCAAATTTTGATATGTGTTTACTTATAAATACAAATTTACGTGTTGAAAATCCGATATTAAATTCTCATTTACGTAAACGTTATTTACAAGGAAATTTTAAAGTTTACCATTTAGGAGTAAATTATGAAAATAATTTTCCAATAACTCATATTGGTTTTTCTATAAAAATTTTATTACAAATTTTAGAAGGACGCCATCCTATTTGTTCTGCTTTATTACAATCAAAAAATCCTTTAATTATTGGAAATAATGACATGTTTTGTCAAAAAAATCATAAATTAAACTTGTTTTTATTAACAATTTTAAAACAAAAATTACAAAAATTTTTTAAAAATTGGGATTCTCTAAATAATTTACATAATTATGCAAATTCAATGATGAATTTTAATTTAGGTTTAAACAAAAAAGTTAATTTAAAAAAAGAAACGACCTTGTTTCTATTAGAAACAGATAATATAAATATAAAGATGTTAGAAAAAACATTAAACACTACCTTTAAACTAGTAGTGTATATCGGTGCTCATGGCACAACATCAGCATATCAAGCTGATGTTGTTATACCTGTAAATTCAATAACTGAAGAATCAGGTACTTATGTAAATACAGAAAACCGTGTTCAAATTCATGAAAAAGTTTTACAAAACGAATATAAAAATGTAAGATCTCTTTGGGCGTGTACAAATGTATATATGCGACAAAGTCGATTTATTACTAATTTTATGTTTTATAAAACAAGAAAAGAACTTGTTCAATCTTTTTACAAAAAATATGGGTTAACTCGAAATTATAAATATAATTCTTCTATCTTTGATAGAAAATCTTTTTTTACTGCAAAATATAATCCAAAAGCAATAAATAACCTTTTCTATCAACAAATTGAGAATTTTTATTTAAATGATCCTATTACGAAAAACTCTGTAGTTATGGGACAATCTTCGTTAAATTTACGAAATAAAAAAAACTTTTTAAATTAAAAATCATGAAACTATTAATCTTAGAATTATTATTAAAAATTATTTGTATTGTATTACCTTTGTTAATTACAATAGCTTATTTTACTCTTGCTGAACGAAAAATTATGGCAGCAATACAACGACGTAAAGGACCTAATGTTATTGGTTTTGTAGGATTATTACAACCATTAGCTGATGGTGTAAAACTTATTTTAAAAGAAACAACAATTCCAAGTAGTGCTAATAAAATTTTATTTAATATCGCGCCTATTTTAACTTTTTTTTTAAGTTTATTAGGATGGGGTGTTATTCCATTTGGTGAAGGTATTGTACTTTCTGATATAGATCTTGGTATTATGTATTTTTTTGCCATTTCATCGTTAGGTGTATATGGTGTTATTATTGCAGGTTGGTCATCAAACTCAAAATATGCTTTTTTAGGAGCTCTTCGATCTGCAGCCCAAATGATTTCTTATGAGTTATCAATGGGATTTATAATTATAAATGTAATTATAATGTCAAATTCTTTTAATTTATCAGATATTGTACAAGCACAAGAAAACATTTGGTTTTTTATCCCCCAATTACCTATGTTTGCAATGTTTTTTGTTTGTGCTTTAGCAGAAACAAATAGACACCCTTTCGATTTAATGGAAGCAGAAGCAGAACTTGTTTCTGGATTTAATGTAGAATACTCTGCTGTGGGTTTTGCTATGTTTTTTTTAGGTGAATATGGTAACATTTTATTAATGTGTAGCTTAATGTCAATCTTATTTTTAGGTGGATGGTTAGCACCAATTTCATTTTTAAGTTTTATTCCAGGACCTTTTTGGTTTAGCGCAAAAATTATATTTTTTGTAGTTTTATTTATTTGGGTACGCGCGGCTTTTCCACGTTATCGTTATGACCAATTAATGCGGTTAGGATGGAAAGTTTTTTTACCCTTATCTTTAGGTTATCTGTTATTTACTGCAGGAATTTATTCTGTAGATTTTACCGGATTATCGGAAAACGTGCCTATTCAGGCACCTGTACAATATTCAACTAAATACTAAAAAAATTATGAATTTAACATTAACACATTTTTTATCTATATCAACAATATTATTTTTCATCGGAGTTTTTGGAATTGTAATAAATCGACGCAATATTATTATTATTTTAATGTCAATTGAATTAATGCTAGTTGCTGTCAATTTTAATTTTATAATATTTTCAGTATTTCAAGATAATATTATGGGACAAATTTTTGCTATTTTTGTTTTAACTGTTGCGGCAGCAGAATCTGCAATTGGATTAGCAATTTTAGTGGTTTATTACCGATTACGAGGAACTATTGCCGTAGATCAAATTCGTTTAATGAAGGGTTAGTAAAATTTTAAATCAATATGATTCAAAAAGGAACTTTACTCAAAATTACGGATAACTCAGGTGTAAAAGAAGTTAAATGCATTCAAGTTTTAAAAAAAAAACAAGGCTCTTTAGGAGATCTTGCTGTTGTTTCAGTACAAAAATTAGATCCTAAAAAAGGATCAAAATTAAAAAAAATAAAAAAAGGTGAAATTTTTTTTTGTTTAATTGTACGAACAAAGGTCAAATTTTTAAGACAAGATGGCTGTAAATTAAAATTTTTAGAAAATTCTGGGGTTTTATTAAATAATCAATTTAACCCTTTAGGTTCTCGATCTACAGGACCTACGATTCGAGAACTACGTAAACATCACGTAAAAATATTATCAACATTTGAAAAAGTTATATAAGAGACTTGGCTGTTTAATAAAAATACACTGTAAATTCCACCTAATTATACCCATAATGTTTTACAAAAAAATTTAAAATAAATGATAAATTATAAAAAAAATAAAAATATAAGTGAACCGTATCTTTATTTATATAATTCAAGATTACGGTACGAAGCATCGCTTCATTTAAAAAAACACCCAAAATTTATACCTTCTATTACTCAAGTTCAAGCAAGTTTTATTTTAACAGGAACTATGATAGAAAACAAAATACCCCTTTTAGGTGCATTGGATTTAATTACAAAACAACCTGGCAAAATCCAAAGATCAAAAATTAATGTTTCAGGGTCAAAGACTAATGAACGTTTAAAATTGTTTGCAACTATGAGGAGAAACGTTAAGTTTAATTTTCTCAAAAGACTCTTTGCTATTACGTCCCCCGAAGATATCTTTTTTGATAAGCATTCTTATCGTTTCAACAATGGAATAATTTATTTAGTATTTAATCAAGCTTACCTTTTTCATGAATTAAAAGATATTTATCCTTACGGATTTATTCCTCCATTATATGTGGAAATTCATACAACAGCTCAAACATTAGAAGAAGCTCGAGATTTATTATTCTATTACCAAATCGGCGGGTAAAACACATTTAATCAATCAGTTTTACTCGTCTGCGGGCGTAACTTAATTGGTAAAGTGCAGCCTTGCCAAGGCTTTGATAAGGGTTCAAGTCCCTTCGTCCGCTATATAATTACAAAGACTTACCTTATTTTTTTTTATAACAAACCTACAACATGTACAGAACCCTTTTTAACATTTTAAAACGTAAAATAACTAAAACGAACGCTTACTTTTAATAGAATTCAACGAAATAAATTCTTATAGTTAACTAAATAAATAATTTTTAGTTTTTAAAATAAATCAACCCTTTTAAATTAATAAATTAATTTATTAATTTTTATAAATTGGGAACACTGACTCTCTATTCATAAAAAATCTACTAGCAAAAATAAAATTTTTGTGTTTTCAGTTTAATTTATATTTTAAACTGATCATTGATAATAATTAAAATATTAAGTAGTATCATATTATAACGATTTTAGTAATATATGTTTTTCATTCCACAAAAAAAGACTTCTAATTAAAATTTTTAAAAATCATCGAAATGGCAAAAACTTTTATAATATAAAAGTAAGGGTGATTAAAAAATCACTAATAAATTTTTATATTTTTTAATTAAAATTGAATTTTAAAGAAATTTAACATAAAAAAAACATATATATATATATTAAAAATAAAAAAAATATAAATGTTTAATGATGAAAATCAATTTTTATTTTTATAATAGAAATAATATAATGGCCTTTACCCGTTTTTATTATTTTATATTTAATTTTATAATAGGTATGCATACTAAAAAATTATTTATATTTAATTCTAAACTTAAATCTATATTTTCACATAATTTTTTAAATTATAAAAAAGTAAAAATATTTAATTTTATTTATTTATTTAATTCAGTAAATAATATTGTTTAAAATAAATTCTTAAACAGTTATTATTTACTTGAGAATAGATATTATATTATTTTTTTAAAAATTCTTAGATGATCTTGGAGTAAAAACGCCCCATCTAGTTAATTTCATTTTCTTTTATTTAATTTTTTACGTTCATGTTTCGTCGAAGGTATGTTTAATTAAACTTAGATTATATATTTATAAATAATCTTTATACTATAAAGCGCATCCATAGCTTAACGGATAAAGCCAAAGTCTTCTAAACTTTTAATTTGGGTTCGAATCCCAATGGATGTTTTTAAACGTTTTAGTTATTTTACGTTTTAAAATGTTAAAAAGGGTTCTGTACATGTTGTAGGTTTGTTATAAAAAAAAATAAGGTAAGTCTTTGTAATTATATAG
>Ga0209503_10000345_pt1 | contig 30371 bp, 34 predicted proteins | sample SouAtlMetagenome_2_FD_187448 | JGI IMG/M metagenome (GOLD analysis project Ga0209503, IMG submission 187448) | Marine eukaryotic phytoplankton communities from Atlantic Ocean - South Atlantic ANT15 Metagenome (SPAdes) (version 2) | ecosystem: Environmental > Aquatic > Marine > Oceanic | place... | reverse complement strand
AGATACCTAAAAATTTTATTAGATGATTGAATTATTGCTAAACCTTCTCTCAGAGAAATCGCCTTTCCTTAATTTATTCTCTTATTTAACTACACGAACTTTTTTATCAACTTTAACTGGATTGCTTATTGTTCTTTTCATGGGAGAGTTCTTCATAAGCAAGATAAGGTCAATTCAATTTCAGCAAGCTGTTGGAGATAGGGGGCCAGAATCTCATAAGGTTAAAGATGGAACACCAACAATGGGCGGCCTGCTCATAATAGGAAGTGTAATTTTTTCAAGTTTGCTTTGGGGCGACTTTTCCAACAGGTTTTTATTAATAGCACTACTCTGTTTATTTCTTTTTGCTCTTTTAGGTTTTTTAGATGACTATAAAAAAGTTAAGGAGAAAAATTCAAAAGGCCTATCTTCTTGGACCAAAATTTCTTACCAATTATTATTCGCATCAATTATTTCTCTAGCATTATATTTCTGTATTTTTGAAAGCTTTGAGTTAGCTTATATTGTTCCTTTTTTTAAGGAGGTTTCACTGTCACTAGGACTATTATTCATTCCTATATCAATCTTTATCATCGTTGGTAGTTCAAATGCCGTTAATTTAACAGATGGATTGGATGGGCTTGCAATCTTGCCAGTTATATTGATTACAGCTGCATTAGGGCTTATTGCGTGGGCAGCCGGAAATACAATAGTATCTGAATACCTTTACATACCTTATATTGATGGAACTGGAGAACTGCTGGTTATATGTGGTGCCTTGATAGGAGCAGGTATAGGGTTCTTATGGTTTAATGCTTATCCAGCACAAATTTTCATGGGAGATGTTGGGTCTTTATCAATGGGTGCATTCATCGCTCTTATAGCAATAATTGTGCGACATGAAATTGTTTTTGCTGTTATGGCTATGGTTTTCATAATGGAAGCATTGAGTGTAATTTTGCAAGTATCTTCCTTTAAGCTAAGGAAAAAAAGAATTTTTAGAATGGCTCCAATACATCATCATTTTGAGCTCATGGGCTGGAAGGAACCAAAAATTATAGTTAGGTTTTGGATATTAACTTTTATTTTTGTTTTAGTCGGTTTGTCTTTGCTTAAAATAAGATAATGAGATCACTTATTATCGGTTATGGCTCTACTGGAAAATCTTTTGAGCGATATTTAGAAAAAGAATCTATCAAATTTGATATCTACGATGAAGATAAATCCAAGCTTTCTGATAAAAAAAATACTTTAGATGACATCAAAAGCAACAAGGTTCTTGAATATGCAAAACTTTATATATCGCCTGGTATTGACCTAAGAAAATATCTTTCATCAAAAATTATTTCTAAGTTAGATTATGAAACTGATTTGGATATATTTTTTAAAGAAAATCAATCCATAAAGATTGGGGTTACTGGAACAAATGGAAAGAGTACGCTTGTTCATTATTTAAACCAGGCTCTGAATCATGTAAGTAGTTCTATTGCTTTGGGAAATATAGGTAACCCTTTACTTGATAACATAAATCACAAAAATAAATACAGCGTTATAGAAGCATCAAGTTTTCAGCTTGAAAAAATGAAAGATAATAATTTTGATTTTTCATTTATTACTAATATTCAAAATGATCATATTGATTTCCATAAAAATTTTGAAAATTATAAAAATGCCAAGCTAAAGATTTGCTCAGAGAAGGGTCAAACTGTCTTTTGTCAAAATGATTCTTATAGAGAAATAGCTATGAATTTTGCATCCAAAGTAGAGTCAGTCAAATTATCTGGAGACATAGTATTTACTAACTTACCATATAGGCTTCAAACAATTTCTAAAGGCATTATCAACGATTCTAAGTCTACTAATTCTGCCTCTCTTTTATATGCTTTAAAAAAACTTAATTTCAAAGGAAATCTAATAATTTGCGGAGACCCAAATAAAGAAAAATATAAGAAGCTTGAAATAACTCAACCAAAGAGAATATTCATTTTTGGCCATCATAAAGAAGAGCTATCCAATCTTATTTCACACTCAAAAATTTCAACCCATAAAAGTTTGCGTGAAATATTTGAGATTTTATGCGATGAAGAAGATTGTCATGATCTTTTATTCAGTCCAGGGAATCCAAGTGGTAATGATTATGCCAATTATATTGAAAGAGGCGATCATTTTAACAAGTTAAAGGCTGAATATTTTGATTAAGAAAGAAGAAAAATTGTTGGATATGGCATTATTGCTGCCAATTTTAATTATTACGGGCATAAGCCTTGTTTTTATTTATTCATCATCAAATGTTATTGCATATGCTGATTATGGAAATCCATTTTTCTTTTTACAAAGGCAAATAGTTGCATTATCTATATCTCTCATAGCATGTGCAGTATTTTTATTTATTCCAATATCATTTTATAGACAGAATGGTTTAATTCTCTTGATGATAAGTTCGGTATTACTGGCATTAGTATTAGTTCCAGGGATAGGAATAGAGAGAAATGGTGCTTCCAGGTGGTTATCTATCGGACCTATAAATATCCAGCCTTCTGAAATAGTGAAAATCTTTTTACCTTTATATCTCTGCAGTTATTGCTTAAGAAGAAGAGATCAACTTGAAACAAGCTGGAGAGGCTTTATTAAACCAATTGCTGTTACAACCATCATAGGTTTATTGTTATTTTTGGAACCTGATTATGGTAATACCGCAATACTTTTTTCAATTGCAATTTGCATATTATTTATTGGTGGTGCAAAAATATCACAGCTGTCTATTTTGACTGTAATTTTCATCACATTCTTATCTGTTGCAATCTATTTCAATCCTGAGAGATTAGATAGAGTTTTATCATATGCAAACCCTTGGGATGATATGACAGGTTCAGACTACCAACTAATTAATGCGCTTATTGCTTCAGTCCAAGGTGGTTTTACTGGTTTAGGGATTGGCGAGAGCACACAAAAATATTTTTTCTTACCTGAAGCACACACTGATTTTATTTTTTCAATTTTCTTAGAGGAAACAGGGTTAGTAGGGTTCTCTATACTTATGGCTTGTTATTTGGTGATACTTTGGAGGCTTTTTAAGCTTGCTGAAAGTTCAAATAGAAAAAATTATCTCTTTAATAGTTTATTAATTACATCATTCGCTTTGCTATTTTTTATCCAAACAGCATTAAATATTTTTGTTAATTTAGGAGTTATTCCAACAAAGGGCTTAACCTTACCTTTCATAAGCTATGGCAGAAGTAGTGTTATTATGAATTTTATTGCTCTTGCCATAACTTTAAGAGCAAGCTGGGAGTTTAGAAATAAAATAAAATAATATGAAAATTGCTATTTTTGCAGCTGGAACAGGTGGTCATATTTACCCAGCATTATCAATTGCTAAAGAATTCGGCAAGGAAAATGTAATTTTTGTTGCATCCAGCAGAGAGCTTGAAAAAAAAATTTTTCGAGATTCAGGTTTTGAAGTTAAGCATTTAAATATATCGGGATTCAGGGGCAAAAGCTTGTTAGCAAAATTATTCTGGCCTATAAATTTAATTTTAGGCATTTTTTCGTCATTAGTCTTGCTATTAAAATTCAAGCCAACCAGTGTTTTGCTGATGGGAAACTATATCTCAGTAATAGGACTAATTTCATCAATCATTTTATTTAAACCAATATATATACATGAACAAAACTCGATTTTAGGTTCTGCCAATAGATTAAGCTTGCCTTTTGCAAAGAAGATTTTTTCTACCTTTAAATTAAATATTAATAAAGAATTAAATTATGGCCAGCCGGTTCGACCTGATTTTAAAGATATGGATTTCGATGCTATAAAAAAGGAGCATATTCTTGTAATGGGGGGTAGTCAGGGAGCCTCATTTTTTAATAAAAACTTACCAAATATTTTTAAGAAATTATCTTTGAATACAAAAATTATCTTTCAGACTGGCACAACGGATAATTTAGCATCAGATAAAAATATTAAATATGTAGAATTCATTAAAAATATGTCTGAAATGATGTCAAAAGCTAAGTTTATTGTTTGTAGAGCAGGCGCATCAACAGTTGCAGAAGTCCAAAGCCTAGGCTTGCCAGCTATTTTTATCCCATTGCCAAATTCTATAGATAATCATCAGCTAAAAAATGCAGAAATTGCGTGCTTAGAAGGTGGTGGAATAATTTTAAATGAGAAAGAATTTTGTGAGGAAAATTTCCTTAAAATTATAAGAGAATTTGATGGTCTTAATCATGAAGTTTTAAGTAAAAAAATGAGGAAAAGTATACACTTGGAATCTGCAAGAAAAATAGCGAATGAAATTAAGCAATATTAAGAAAATCCACTTCATAGGCATAGGCGGTGTTGGCATGGTCGGCATAGCAGAAATGCTAATAAACCAGGGCTTCAATGTAAGTGGAAGTGATCTAGTAAAAAATAAAAATACAAAAAGGCTTGATAATCTTGGGGCAAAGATTTTCATTGGACACAATGAAAAAAATATTAGAGATGCTGATGTAGTTGTTTACTCTTCTGCAGTTAATGAATCTAATCCTGAGATGAAGGCTGCAAAGTCTTTGAATATTACCCTTATTCCAAGAGCAGAGATGCTATCTAGCCTTATGAGAGGTTTTCAAAGCATTGCTGTTGCTGGTTCACATGGCAAAACTACAACTACAAGCTTAATTGCTGATATATTTATTCGAGCAAATTTGGATCCCACATTTATCATTGGGGGAAAAATATTGGGGCAAGAAAATAAGAGTATTTTAGGGTCAAGTGAATATTTAATTGTAGAAGCTGATGAAAGTGATGCTTCATTCTTGCACCTTAACCCTGAAATAAGTGTAGTTACAAATATAGACAATGACCATTTAGATTTCTATTCCAATGATTTAGAAAAACTTGATTCTACTTTCTTGCAATTTTTAGAAAATCTTCCTTTTTATGGGAATGCAATAATATGTGTTGATAGTGATCGATCAAAGAATGTATATGAAAAACTTTCAAGGCCAAAAATATCGTATGGTTTCAATAAAAAAGCTGATTTCTATATTAAAGAACTTAAACAAAATGATTCTTCACAGGAATTTACGATTGTTAAAAACTCGACTGGAAAAGAAACTAGTTTTAAATTGGCTCTAGCTGGTCGTCACAATGCCTTAAATGCTACTGCAGCATTTATCGTTTCACAAAAAGCTGGAATAAATGTAAAAGTTATTAAAGAAGCATTTAAAAATTTTGGCGGTGTTTCAAGAAGAATGGAGCATAAAGGAGAAATTAATATAAATGAAAAAAAAGTGAAACTTATCGATGATTATGGACATCATCCAACAGAGATAAAAGCAACCATTGATGCTGTTAAGGCTACAAACCCAGATAAGAAAGTTTCAATGATCTTTCAGCCACACAGATTTTCTAGATCAATTTTTTTATTTGATGAATTTATAGAATGCTTGTCTGAGCTTGATAATGTAATCATTTTAGATATTTATTCAGCAGGTGAGCAAAACCCAAAAAATATAAATGCTTATTCCTTTGTTAATGCATTAGTTGATAATGGAAAAAATGCCTTTTTTGCTAAAAATCTAAAAGAGATATGCAGACATTTAGATTCCTTCATGCAAAACGAAGAGATTCTAATTACTCAAGGCGCTGGAAACATTGTAGATATATCTAATTCAATACTAGCGATATATAAATGATAGAAGTATTAATTATTTATGGAGGAGACTCTGTCGAGAGCGAAATATCCGCACAAAGTGCAAATGGGATATTAAAAAATATCGATCAATCAAGATTCACTCCATCCCTTATCAATGTTAAAGATTTGAAAATAGACTCAATTAAAAAGGATGCTGTTGTGTTTATTGCTGTTCATGGTTCGGGAGGTGAAGATGGAGAGACTCAAAAACTTTTAGCAGCTAATGGGATAAAGTTCACTGGTTCTGATGCTAGTTCAGCAAGACTTTGTTGGGATAAGATTTCTTCCAAGGCTTTAATGGAAAAGAATAAGATACCAACGCCGCCCTATAAAGTAATAAAAAAAGATGAAAAGTTTGATTTAAATGGCCAATTTTTTTTATCAAGAGAGAATTTCTTTGTAAAGCCTAATAGCAACGGATCAAGCTTTGGTGTATCAAAGGTAACAGATATTAATCTATTGGATGATGCAATAGAGGAAGCAAGAAAATTTTCAGACGATGTAATAATTGAAGAAGCATATAATTCTGCAGAATATACTGTTGGAATTCTTAAAGGTGAAGCCCTTGAACCATTAGAAATAATTGCAAACGATCATAAGGGCTTCTATGACTACCAAGCTAAATATCTAAGTAAAAAAACAAAAAAAGTTGAAGTTGTAGATAAAGAGATCAAAAAAGAGCTCCAAAAAATAGCATTAAAAGCTTTTTATCAACATGGATGTCAGACATGGGGAAGGGTAGATTTTGTTTTCAATGGAAAAGAATTTGGAGTTCTAGAAATAAATACCGTACCAGGATTTACAGAAAATAGTCTCTTCCCGTTAGCAGCAAAAATTTCAGGCATAAATTATCAGGAACTAATTACAAGAATCATTGAAGACTCAATATAAAATACTTTTTACTTTTTTTTTAACTGCATGTTTTATCTACATGTTCAGCTTTATAAAAATTGATAAAAAAACTATTTCTACGACCATTTCAATGAGTGTAAATTGCACTGAGTGTGTAAGAGACATAAAAACCAATCTCTATAAGGGAAGAGACTTAAGCGCATATGTCATAACAAAAGACTGGGTTAAAGCTTTTACTAAGTCAGGTTCTCGAAATAGCTTGTCATATAATGTGGTATTGAAAGATCCAATCTTTAAGAGCAATGAGAATCTTTATTTTGATGATCAATTTAATCTATTCTTTATGCCCTCATCTTTTCAGATTCCGAAATTATTTATAAAGAAAAGTGATGTTTCGGATGAGGCCATTATCCAGGCCAAAACTATTAAAGAAAATCTTCCCAATCTTGTTGCCCTCAATTATTCAGACTTATCTGGTTGGCAAGTTCAAACAAATAAAGTGAATGCTTATATTGGAAAGACAGATTTAGATCACCGTCTGGTTAAATTAAATAAAATTATTAAAAATTTAGAAGAAAATAATTCAAAGCTAATTCTTCTAGATTTAAGATACCACCAAGGATATGTTTTAAAAAATATTTAAATGATTTGCTTATTAGATTTAGGAACATCAAAGATATCAGCTATTTTAGTAAAAAATGAGCCAATTACTCCAAAAGTATTAGCTTTTTCAAGTGTTGAGACTTCAGGCATAAAAAGGGGCTCGATAATTAATATTTCCTCTACTGCAAAAGCAGTAAAAGACTGCATTAATCAAATTGAAAAACAGGCAGATGAAAAAATAAAAGAATTGCATATTGGGCTATCTGGTGAGGAGATATCGAGTACAAATTCTACAGGACAAGTAAAGATAACAGATAGAGAAGTAACTTTTAGAGATATAGAAAAATCTTTAAATATGTCAAAGACAATGAAGGTACCAAATGATAAAACTCTTTTATATGCTGTTCCAAGTGAATATTTAATTGATGGTCAAAATGGGATTAAAGATCCACTTGGTATGAATGGGCTTAAATTAGAGGCTAAATCCCATTTGATTCATTTTTCAAAAAATTCAAAAGAAAACATCTTAAAATGCATTCGATTGGCTTCAAAATCATTATCGGTTACAAATTTTTACTTTAATCAATTAGGAGTTGCAGAAGTAGTTCTAAATGAAGAGCAAAAAAAACTGGGTGTATGTTTAATTGATATTGGTGCAGGTACAACAGACATTTCAGTATATAAGAATGGTTCTGTTCTATTCTCTAAAGTGCTTCCATATGCTGGAGATTATGTAACTGAATCAATTGCATTGTCACTAGACATCTCATCTAGTGACGCAGAACAAATTAAAAAGAAATATGGGTGCGCTTTTTCAGATATTGCAACTGAAGAAATGTTAAAAATAAATGTTTCTGGAAGCAGTCAATCAATTTCAAGAAAAGTCCTTGCCAGCCAGATAGAGCATTCATTTTCAAAGATATTGAGGCATTGCGTTAGCTCTTTAGAAGAAAATGGACTTATCAATCATATAGCAGCTGGATTTGTTTTAACAGGAGGTTCTGCAAACCTTGAAGGAATGGTTGATTTGGGTGAAAAAGTTACAAAAAATAATTTTAAAATAGGACTGCCAGAAAACAATTTACCTGAAAATTCAACAAAACTTTTAAAACCTGAATTTAGCGCTGTATTGGGGTTGATTAAATTTTATGCTTTAGAACAGGATAAAGAGTTTACCTTTAATCAAAGCAAGGGTATTATAGCCCGAGTGCTTGAATGGATAAGAACTGAATTGTGATGCAAAAATACGAATTAATGCTTCTTTTAAACCCCAATACAATGGATGAAGTTGATGATTTCATTGATGGTTTAAAAAAACTTATTACCGATAATAAGGGAGACTTAGTTGACACAAAATTGTTAGGCAAAAGACAGCTTGCTTACCCAATCAATAACATGAATTACGCTAACTATGTTCACCTAGATGTGAATGTAGAGCCTGAAACACTGGGTTTGCTTGAAGAAAAATTCAGATATGACCAAAATGTATTTAGACACTTAACCGTTAAATTAGCTTCATAATGACTGACGAAAAAAAGATAAATATTGATTATAGGGATCCTGATACTCTTAAAGGGTTTATATCTGAAAATGGAAAAATTCTTTCTTCAAGATACACAAGACTTAACGCAAAAGAACAACGTAAGCTAACAAAAGCTGTTAAGAAAGCAAGATTGCTTGGTCTTCTTCCATTCACAGACAAACATAAAATCGAAGAAAACAAATGAAAGTAGTATTGGTAACCAAGATAAAAAATCTTGGAAACATTGGTGATATAGTCGATGTTAAATCTGGCTTTGCACGTAATTTTCTGCTTCCTTATCACAAAGCACTTCCTGCAACAGACGAATACATAAAAGACTTTGAGGAAAAGAAAGAAGAGTATCTTAAAAAAGCTCAAGATGAACTATCACTTGCCGAGGCAAATGCTATTCATTTAAAGGATCTAAAGTTAACTATATCTGCTAATGCACAAGAAAGTGGAACACTTTTTGGCTCAGTTGGTGTAAATGAGATTTTAGAGGCTATGCATGCAGAAGGGCATGACTTTATTACTAAGTCATCAATAATTTTATTGTCCGGACCAATAAAAGAGGTCGGAGAATTCACAATAAACGTTGAACTTCATCCAGAAATAGTTAAATCTATATCTATAGAAGTAAAACCAACGTAATGCCAAGTAACACAGAATTAGAGCAAGCAGTTTTAGGCTCGCTGCTATTATCAGTCGAGAAGTATCCAGAAGTAGATGCATTAATTACCTCAGGTGACTTTGAATCTGATGTTCACAGAGAAATTTACGAGTGCATTAAAGAGCTAGCCGATCAAGGCAAAGCTACAGATCATATTACAGTCTCAAAACTTTTAGATAGGAAGAATTCTCTTAAAAGAGTTGGTGGCGTAGATTATCTTAAGGAATTGCAAACTATTCCAATCACTGCATTTAATGCAGATAGCTACGCAAATTCTGTTAAGGAGCAATCTGTTGATAGAAATCTTAGAAAAGTCTTAAATGAATTATTAAATACTGCTAAAGACCCTAAAGGGAAGACAAGTGATGACCTCTTGAATGACGCTGAAACTAAGATTTTTGAACTTTCCGAAAATAGATCAAAGACAGACTCTTTAAAAAAAATTGATGAGTATGTAGGTCAGACTCTAGATAGGCTTGATGAGCTTGCAAAAAAACAAGGTGAATTAATAGGTTTATCATCAGGTTTTAAGGCTGTCGATGGAATTACACAAGGACTACAGGAAGAAGATTTGATTGTTATTGCAGGTAGACCAAGTATGGGAAAAACTTCATTAGCAATGAATATTGCAGAGAATATTGCAAAAAATGAAGATGGTTGTGTTGCTGTATTTAGTTTAGAAATGTCTTCACAATCACTTACAGCAAGAATGATGGCATCAATGGCAGGAATATCACAATCAAATGTTAAGTCAGCAAACCTTACTGATAGACAGTGGGAAAAGATTGCACAGCAGTCAGCAAAACTTAAAGAACTTGATATTTTTATTGATGATACTCCGAATATATCGCCTGTTGAAATCAGAGCTAAATCGAGAAGGCTAGCAAAACAATTTAGGGATAAAGGAGGTTTAAGTCTTGTAGTCATTGACTATATTCAGCTCATGCAAATGCCGGGCAGGACTGAGAATAGGGTAAATGAATTATCTGATATCTCCAGGGCTCTTAAAGGTTTAGCAAAGGAAGTTAAAGCACCTGTTATTGTATTATCTCAGCTAAATAGAGGTGTAGAGCAAAGACCTAACAAACGACCTCAAATGTCAGATTTGCGTGATTCTGGTGCAATTGAACAAGATGCAGACTTAATATTTATGCTTTATAGAGACTGGGTCTATAACAAGAACGAAGAATGGAAAGCTGTAGCTGAACTCAATCTAGTAAAGCATAGGAACGGACCAACAAAAAGAGTTCTATTATCATTTAGAGACGAATTAACAAGGTTCGATAATCTTGCTCCTGAAGTAATGAATAGTTATGCGCAAGACAGAACTGAAGATTAATCTTTCAAATCTTAATCACAACATAGATGTAATACAAAAATATACAAATGCTGATATACAAGCAGTTGTTAAAGCTAATAGCTATGGTTTAAGTGCATCAGAAGTAGCTAAAACCATTGAAAATAGTGTTGAATCATTTTCAGTAATCACATTGGATGAAGCACTAGACCTTCGCAAACATACTGATAAGCCAATTTTGCTTTTACAAGGAATACATGAGAAAAATGACTATGATTTTATACAAAATTATAAACTTGATTTTGTTGTTCATTCAAAATGGCAACTAGAAAATATTTCTAATTTCAATTTAAAAGATTCAAGACTATGGTTAAAAATTAATACTGGTATGAATAGACTTGGATTTGATCTAGATGAATTTCATGACACATTAAATACTGTTAAAGGATTAGAGGTAAAAGATATTATTTTGATGTCTCACCTCGCAGCATCAAGCGTAAAGGAAGACAAGCAGACAAAAGAGCAGATAGAGATATTTGCTCAAACTACAAAATCTCTCAAATTTAAAAAGAGTTTAGCTAACTCAGGTGCAATATTTAATTTTTCAGAAGCGCACCATGACATTGTCAGGCCAGGAATTGCTATCTATGGCGGCAAGTATAATGAATTTGGAACAAAAAATGTTTCTTCTTTAAGTTCAGAAATTATTTCAATAAGGCCTGTTAAAGCAGGCACTAAAGTGGGTTATGACGGCTCATGGGTTGCAGAGAAAGATTGCCTGATTGGTTCAATTCCTGTTGGATATGGTGATGGATTGCCATATTTTACTAATCCAGTAACGGTTAAGATCAAAGGAAGAAATTTCAAAACAACAGGCAAGGCTAATATGGATCTTATAATGATTAATCTTGAACAAGATAACACAATTAAGATTGGTGACACTGTTCAAATTTGGGACTTTGATTCTGACCTAAGTGAGCTTTCAGAGGAATTTAATACAATTACCTATAACTTATTAGCTAATATCTCAGGTAGAGTCCCAAAAAATTATTTAGAATAGCTTAAGGATTTTGTTTTGCTTAAAGATACGCGGTTTATTTTCGTAACAGGAGGTGTTGTTTCATCTCTAGGGAAAGGAATCGCCTCAGCTTCTATAGGCTCTATTCTAGAGTCAAAAGGATATAAGGTTTCTGTTATCAAACTTGATCCATATTTTAATGTTGATCCTGGGACTATGAGCCCATTTCAGCATGGTGAAGTATTTGTTCTAGAAGATGGCACTGAAACAGATCTAGATCTTGGGCATTATGAGCGTTTTATTAATAATACTTGTACCAAAAAAAATAACTTTACCGCTGGAAAGATTTATTACTCTGTACTCAGAAAAGAAAGAAAGGGAGAGTATCTTGGAAAGACAGTTCAAATTATCCCGCATATCACTGATGAAATTAAAAGAAGAATTATTGAGGCATCAAAAAATTGTGATATAGCAATTGTTGAAATTGGAGGCACAGTTGGAGATATTGAAAGTCAATCATTTATCGAAGCAATTCGTCAGTTAGGTTTAGAACTAAAGAGTTTTCAAACCGCTTATTTACATTTAACTTTAGTTCCATATCTATCTAATGCTGGAGAACTAAAAACAAAACCCACGCAACATTCCGTAAAAGAATTTAGAAGTTTAGGGGTGCAGCCAGATATCTTAATATGTAGATCAGACTTTGAGCTTACTGATGAAAGTAAAGATAAAATTGGCCTTTTCTGTTCCATGCCTAAAGGTACTGTAATTTCATTACCAAACTTAGAAACAATCTATCAGGCACCAGTTTTCTTGGCTAAAGAAGGTTTAGATACAATTCTTACAACAAAACTTCAACTAGAAAAAACCCCTCCAAACTTGAAGGAATGGAAGAAAGTAGTTAAAAGAAAATTGGAACCTTCAAATGAAGTCAAAGTTTCATTTGTTGGAAAATATGTTGATTTAAAAGATGCTTATTTTTCTTTAAAAGAAGCACTAGATCATGCAGGAATACATAATGATACAAAAGTAACAATTAAATTTGTGAACTCTGAAGGATTAGATAAAAAAAATTATAAAAAGTTTTTGAAGGGCTCTGATGCAATACTAGTTCCTGGGGGTTTTGGAGATAGAGGTATTGAAGGCATGATAATGGCTGCTCGATATGCAAGAGAAACAAAAATACCATATTTTGGTATTTGTTTAGGCTTGCAGATAGCAATTATTGAAATGGCAAGAAATTTGCTGAAACTCAAAGATGCTAATAGCACAGAGTTTAAGAAAAACACTAAAAATAATGTTATTTCATTAGTTACTGAATGGAAAAATGATGATGGGACTATTGAAAAGAGAGATCAGAAATCTGATAAGGGCGGAACTATGAGGCTTGGTGCTCAAAAAGCTTCTCTAAAAAAGGGTACATTAGCAAGAAAGCTCTATAAAAATAGTTCAATCTACGAAAGGCATAGACATAGATATGAAGTAAATCCAGAATACATTTCATTGCTTGAAGATAAAGGATTAATAGTCTCTGCTAGATCTGAAATGCACAATCTTGTAGAAATGATTGAGCTGGATGATCATCCTTGGTTTGTTGCTTGTCAATTCCATCCAGAATTTACTTCTAAACCTAAAAAAGGACATCCGTTGTTTAATGATTTCATAAATACAGCTGTAAAATTAAGAGGTAATAAATGAAGATAAATAATAAAGAGATATCGAACGAAAATAAATTGACGGTATTTGGTGGCGTTAATGTAATTGAATCAGATGAACTGCTCTTTCAAGTAGCTGAAAAGTTTAAAGAAATATCAGAGAAGTATGACTTTAACTATGTATTTAAAGCATCATTCGATAAAGCCAACCGTTCATCATTAGATTCATTTAGAGGGCCAGGCTTAGATGATGGTCTTGAAAGCCTTCAAAAAGTTAAGGATAGATTTGAGCTGCCATTAATCACAGATATTCACGAACCAGACCAAGCTGGACCAGTCGCAGATGTATGTGATGTTATACAAATACCAGCTTTTCTATGTAGGCAAACTGATTTAATTGTTGCAGCTTCAAAAACAAAAAAAATAATAAATATAAAGAAACCCCAATTTTCCTCGGCTAAAGAAATGTTTCACGCTGTTAAAAAATGTAATGCAGCCGGAAACGAAGATGTAATCTTATGTGAAAGGGGCAATATATTTGGATACAACAATCTTGTTGTTGATACTCTTAACTTTCAGATTCTTAAACAAGAAGGCAATCCAGTATTTTTTGATGTTACGCATTCTTTGCAACAGCCAGGTATGCTTGAGAAGAGTACAGGAGGTAGGGGCCAGTATGTTTATGAGTTAGCTAAAGCTGGAATTTCACAAAATATTGCTGGACTTTTTCTTGAAACACATCCTGATCCTAGTGAAGCTAAGTGTGATGGACCATGTGCTTTGAAACTATCAGAGTTAGAAAGCTTTATGGAAAGAGTTATAGCTTTAGATGAATTTGTAAAGAATATCTAGAATGAATATTGCAAAAATAAGTTCTTTTGAAGTGCTTGATTCAAGGGGCAGGCCAACTTTATGCACTAAGGTCATTCTTGATGATGGTAGTGTTGGAACTGCACTTGTGCCAAGCGGTGCATCAACAGGAAAACTTGAAGCACATGAATTAAGAGATAAAGATAATTCACGATATCAAGGCTTAGGCACAATTCAAGCTGCAACAAATGCAGAATCGATGTTGAAATCTTTAAGCGATATAAGCCCAGAAGATCAGCTGGCTATTGATGAAAGATTAATTGAATTAGATGGTACAAAAAATAAATCAAAACTTGGTGCAAATGCAATTTTGTCAGTATCACTAGCATGTGCAAGAGCAGCAGCAAATTCACTTAATACTCCTCTATATGAATATTTAAATATTGTTTATGGGAATATTTCTGGACATAAATCCTCAATGTCAGTCCCCGTACCTATGCTAAATATTATGAATGGTGGTTGTCATGCAAATAATGATGTTGATATCCAAGAATTTATGATAATTCCATCCAACAAATATCCATTTAAAGAAGGTTTGATGAAAGCAGTTGAGGTTTATATGAACCTAAAAAAACATTTATCTGATAATGGTCATAGTGTTTCAGTAGGTGATGAAGGTGGTTTTGCTCCTAACCTAGGAACATCAGAACAAGTCTTGGAAACAATAATAACTTCAATAGAAGAACTAGGCTTGGTTTACTTGGATGATATTTCTATTGCTCTAGATTGTGCTGCATCTGAGTTGTTTAGAAACAATTCTTATCATTTAGTTGGTGAGGAAAAAATATTGTCTAGCGACCAGATGGTTGAGTACATTGCCAAGCTGGCTAAAAAGTATGAAATCAAATCTATAGAAGACCCATTTGATGAAGCAGATTGGGACTCATGGAAGAAATTCACTGAAATTAATGATAGTTTGCAAATAGTTGGTGATGATATTTTTGTAACTCAAGAAGAAATACTCAAAAAAGGCATAGATGAAGGCGCTGCAAACTCTATTCTTATAAAACTAAATCAAGTTGGAACCTTATCAGAAACTATGAAAACAATCTCTCTAGCTAAACAGCATAATTTTGGGACAGTTATATCTCACAGATCTGGTGAAACAGAGGATTCTTTTATCTCAGACTTAGCAGTAGCTGTGGATGCAAAGCAGATAAAAACTGGTGCTCCCGCAAGATCAGATAGAACTGCAAAATACAACCGCTTGCTTATGATAGAGGATGAGCTTTATCCATGAGCTCATTCAAAAAAATTTTAAAAATTTTGATTTTATTATTTATGATCATTCTCTCTGCATCACTTGCTTATGACATCCTATATGGGCAGTTTAGTTTTAATGAAAATAAAAAAATAGAATCTCTTATAAGTAAGAAAGAAAAAGAACTTATAGATATTTCAAATGAAAATGAATTCCTTAAAGAGGAGATCACTCTCTTAAAAAATAATGATGAATATGTTGAACATATAGCGAGAGAAAATTTAGGACTTATAAAAGACGAAGAAGAATATATAGATGATGAGCCAGAATAAAAAAGTTTTTGCGATTATTCCTTCCGCTGGTTCTGGTACAAGGTTTAGCTCAAAACTACCAAAACAATACTTTAAGATTGATAACGAAACCATCATTGAGAAAACACTCAGACACTTCATTAGACTTAAAGAAATAGAAAAAATTATAATTCCTGTAAGCCCAGAAGATAAACATATCCTAGATTTAGAAGTTATAAAGAATGAAAGAATTCAAGTTATTAACGGTGGAGCTACAAGAGCTGAGTCAGTCTTAGAAGGTCTAAAGCTTCTTGCTTCAGGAAGTACTGTTATTGTGCATGATGTGGTTAGGCCTTTTGTGAGCCCTGACATGATTATTAATCTTATTAATAATTTCAATTATGAAAACGAAGATGCGTTGATTTATGGAATACCGGTATATGAAGCTCTTAAAAAAATAAATTTAGAGAATCTTTCTGTAAAAAGTAGTGTAGATAGAAATGAATTTTATTTAGCTCAAACTCCACAAATTTGTTTGACAGATTTTTTAAGAGATTCTATTGAATCATGTCTAAAAGATAATTTTATACCAGGCGATGAGTCAGAAGCTATTGAAAGAGCTGGTGGTGAGATAAGATTTTTACCTGGTGAAAGATCCAATATAAAGATAACAGTTAATGAAGATATGCCAGAAGAAAGAATTGGCAATGGTTTTGATAGCCATAGATTTAAAAATGGGGATGGTTTAATGATCGGGGGATTTAAAGTGCCATCAAGATTCAGTTTTGATGCTCATTCAGATGGAGACATTGTTTTACATGCCATAATTGATTCTATGCTTGGGTCTCTGGGTCTGGGTGACATTGGTGTTCATTTTCCAAATACTGAAGAATGGAAAAATGCTTCAGGAAGAAAGTTATTTAAATTAACTGATGAAATGATCAAGGAAAAAGGGTATTCAATTAAACAGGTTGATATAATCGTAATACTTGAGGAACCTAAACTCACTCCTCATCGAGATGGGATAGTCAATAGTCTTGTAGACATTACAGGTTTATCTGAGGCTAATATTGGTTTCAAAGCAAAAACATCTGAAAAAATGGGTTTTATTGGAAAAAATGAAGGAGCAGCTTGTCTTGTAGTGACAAAATTAAACAAATGAATATTTTATTAACAAATGATGACGGTATCGATTCAAAAATTACTCGAGCTTTATTTGAAAAGTTAAGCGAGAATCATAAAGTAACATTGATTGCTCCAAAGCATGATAAAAGCGGCCAAGCTGCAGCAATTACCCTTAGATCATCAGTGGAGATTGAAAAATTAGATGAGAATATTTATTCGGTTGATGGTACTCCAGCTGACTGTGTCTTTATGGGTCTTATGGCAATAATGAAAGAAGTCCCTGATATTATCGTATCTGGTATCAATAAAGGGGCAAATATGGGAGATGATGTAATACACTCTGGGACATTGGGTGCAGCTTTTACAGGAAGAAAGTTAAAGTATCCACCAATTGCTAGCTCTATATCTGGAAAGTCATTTGAGCATTACGAGTCAGCAGTACTATCTACAGAATTAATGCTGAACTATGTCATTGAAAACTATTCAGATGAAGGGCACGATGGAGTTGTTTTCAATATAAACATACCTAATTTGCCTTTTAATGAATTAGAAGGCTTCTCTTTTACTCGTCTTGGTAGCAGGGGAATACCGCTAGCACCAGAATTTGATGGAGATGAGAATAAAGTAAGCTATAAAATTGGAAAATCTGGTGAGCCTAATGGAGATCTAACAGGAACAGATTTTGAGGCTATTATGAAAAAGAATGTTTCTGTGACTCCACTATTTTGGGATATGACAAATCTTGAAAAAGCTCGTGGAAAATTACCAAATGCCTAAATTTTTATACAGATTTCTAGCAGGATTCTTTATGGGTGTTGCTGAAATTACTCCTGGCATCTCCGGTGCTACTATTGCAGGTATATTTAATGTTTACAGAGGGTTTATTGCTTTCTTAAATTCTATTAACCCAATTAAATTAAATCTGGGAATAAAAACTTTTTTTAAAGAAATCGATGTAAATTTTATTACACCATTATTGGTTGGGATGTCGATTTCGATTTATCTTTCAGCATTTGCTATTGATTACCTGATGAATAGTTACCTGTTTTTCTTTAAATTATTTCTTTCTTTGGTGATGGTTGTGGCAGTAATTAAAAATTGTTTCTTTGATCAGTCTTTTAAAGAATCTACAGGCTATTTACTAACATTTGCTACTGGAATTTTCATCGCAACAATTATATCTCTGTCTATCATCCAGTTAGATTTTAATAATTCTTTTCTACTATTAATATCAGGTCTTTTAGCTTTTACAGCCTTCTTATTGCCAGGAATTTCTGGGTCTTTAGTTATGGTTATTCTTGGAGTTTATGAAAGTATTATCGTAAGTATAAAAGACCTAGACTTTTACTCTTTAATCCCATTCATTTTAGGAATAGGGTTATCTTTTTTAATAGTCCCTAAACAGATTTTAAATCAGATCAAACAAAATGAAATTCAAACAAAAGTCTTTTTTTCAGGTTTGATATTTGGCTCAGTTCCAGCTGTTTGGGTGCACTTAAATTAACTTTCTTTCAATAAGCTTAATTTATCCTTTTCTTCAGCATACCTATCAGCATCTGGTAATGCTTCTTTCTTTTCTGAGATATTAGGCCATTCTTGAGAGAGTCTCTCATTAATTTCAATAAATGGTATCTGATCAGGTGGTAGTTCATCCTCAGAATAAATTGCATCTACAGGACATTCTGGCTCACATAACCCACAATCTATACATTCATCTGGATTTATAACTAGAAAGTTCTCACCTTCATAAAAACAGTCAACTGGACACACTTCAACACAATCAGTGTGCTTACATTCAATGCATGATTCTGTAACAATAAAAGCCATATGAGTATTTTACTTTATTAATAGGGTTGCAATTAATTATTAAAAGTTAAAAAATTTATAATTACCTAGACTATATAATTAATATATGATCTAATACTGTATATATATACACTATAGGATAAAAAATGGCAGATACAAAAAAACAATCACTCGATACCGCGCTTAAACAAATTGAAAGCCAATTTGGAAAAGGAACAATTATGAAATTAGGGACAAGGGAAACTGTTGAAGTTCCTTCTATTCCCACTGGATCTTTTGGCTTAGATAAGGCATTAGGTATCGGCGGCCTTCCAAAAGGGAGGGTCTGCGAAATATATGGCCCAGAATCATCTGGTAAAACTACACTTACTTTACAAATAATTGCAGAGTGTCAGAAAGCTGGTGGAAGCGCGGCATTTATAGATGCTGAACATGCTCTTGATCCAGAATATGCAAAAGCCCTAGGTGTCGATATTGATGAATTATTACTATCCCAACCTGATACTGGTGAGCAAGCATTAGAAGTTACAGATATGCTTGTAAAAAGTGGGAGTCTTGATGTAATTGTTGTAGATAGTGTTGCAGCACTTGTGCCCCGAGCAGAACTAGAAGGTGACATGGGCGATTCTCATGTAGGTCTTCAAGCAAGACTAATGTCCCAAGCTTTACGAAAGATCACAGGTAGTATTCAAAAATCTAATACCTTAGTAATTTTTATTAATCAGATAAGAATGAAAATTGGAGTCATGTTTGGTAGCCCAGAGACAACAACTGGTGGTAATGCTCTCAAGTTTTACTCAAGCGTAAGATTAGACATCAGAAGAATTGGAGCAATTAAAGATGGTGATGAAGTCGTTGGTAATGAAACAAGAGTAAAAGTCGTAAAAAATAAGATGGCGCCTCCGTTCAAAGTTGTGGAATTTCAAATTCTCTACGGTAAAGGTATTAATAAAAATGCAGAAATCATCGAGCATGCTGTCAAAAAAGGAATTATTGAGAAAGCTGGAGCTTGGTATAGCTATAAAGGCGACAAGATAGGTCAAGGGATAGCTAAAACTTCAGAATTCTTAAAAGACAATCCTAAAGTTCTTGAAGAAATAGAGAATTTGGTTTTAGAAGACTAACTATTCTCTTGTATATAATCGTCAACTAGTGCCTCTAACACAGTTAGGGGCAATATTCCGTTCATAAGAACAACAGAATGGAAATCTTTAATATTGAATCTGTTTCCTAGTTCTTTTTTTGCTCTTTCTCTTAACTCTAAAATCTTTATTCTTCCGATCATGTAAGAAGTAGCTTGCCCAGGCCAAACAATATATCTCTCAATCTCTGACTCTGATTCACTTCTTACTTCACCAGCATTATCCATCATGTATAGGATTGCCTCTTCTCTTGTCCATTTTTTTGCATGAAGCCCTGTATCTACAACTAACCTTGCTGCTCTAAAAAGTTCAGACTGCAATGAGCCTATCATTTCATATGGATCTTTGATTAAACCAGCCTCAATTGATAGCCTTTCAGCATACAAAGCCCATCCCTCTGTAAATGCTGACGTTCTATAACCAAATTTATTCCATAAAGTTTGATTTTCATTTTCTTGATTAAGTGCTATTTGTAAATGGTGACCAGGAACTGCTTCGTGGAATGATAGAGCTGGCATTTTAAATGTTTGTGTTGCATTAATATCATATAAATTTGCATACCAGGCTGCAGGCCTTGATCCGTCTAGAGATGATCCTTGATAGTAGCCACCCGCTGCACTCTTTTCTGAAAAAATAGGCACTCTTTTAACAATAACTTTTGCTTGAGGTAATTCATTGAAGTAATCGGGAAGTATTTCATATGTCTCCTCATTAATTCTTCTATATTCTTCCAGTATTGCCTCTCTTCCTTTATCTGAATCCTCAAATAGAAATCTTGGATCGCTATTAAGTTCTACAAATAATTCTGCTAAAGGCCTTCTAGTGTCATATCCTTCATCAGATAGAATGCTTTTAATTTCTGACTGTATTTCTTCAACTAACTTAAGCCCAAGGTTATGAATTTCATCTGCTGTTAGGTTTGTAGTTGTATAAATTTGAAGCCTATGTTTGTAATAGTCTTCGCCATTAGGTAAGCTCCAGACCCCATCAAATTCTCTTGCTCCTTGTGAGTTTGTTTCTACAAGAATTTTCAATTTTGCATAAGAGGTTTTAAAGTTTTTTATGGCTTCTTTAAGCTCAATAACCATTTCTGCTTTTTTATCATCACTAGTATCAAATTTTTCTATTCCCTCTATGAAGCTTACATAAAGTGGATGATCATCATTAGGTGTTTCAATTAATGAAGTAAGCTGGTTAAGAGTTTTTTCATAAACGAACTTTGGAGAATAAATACCTTCATTGGCTCTCTGTTCTTCAAAAATCATGAGCTCTTCAATTACACGTGGTATCTCATTAACTCTTTTTATGTAATCTTCAGCATCCTTTTCATTACTAAGTCTATGAGTATCAGTCATGAAATTTACAAAATGCAGATGACTTCCATAAAACTGAATAAAAGGACCCATAAAGTATCTAAAATTTTCAAATCCTCTTTTCTCAATTCCCGCAGAAAATTTGGCTACTTGTAAGTTAAGTTTTGCTGAATTTGGCAATTTTTCTTCATCAAAGCTATTTAATTTAGAATAATATTTCAAAAATTCTTCATGATTTTTTTCTGCTTTTTCAACTGAGTAATCATCTAGTTTTTCATTATGATTAGTCAGAAAATCAAGTTGGTGTAGCCCAAGACTTGTAAGGGTTTCTGGGTTATCTAGAATTGGTTGCAGGACTGATTCATCTAAAAATTTATCAAGACTATTTGTTGCAGGAGTGGCTAAGTCCTTAGCAAAATCTTTCAATGCTCTTTCTGCAAAAAAATTTGGATTGAAAGCTATGATCACCAGGAATGCAAATAAAAGTGCTCCTAATAAAAACCCCCCAATTGATGTAAAAAATCTAATCATTTTTCTTCCTCTAAGATTTGCTTGATTTCATCTATATTTAATTCAAGTTTTTCATTTGTTTTTCTAGATACGAATTCATACTTACTATGAGCATAATTTCGAGGACCAATAATGATTGAAAATGGTATGCCTAAAATTTCATTTTCAGCAAACTTATTACCTGCTCGAATGTCTCGATCATCAAGAATCACATCATGACCTGCATCTTTTAATATTTGGTAAACGCTTTCACACTCTTTCATAACTTCTTCTTTAGAAGGGTCCAAACAAATCACATTTACATGGTATGGAGCAATTGAATAAGGCCAAATGATGCCCTTTTCATCATGGTTCTGTTCAATTGAGGCGGCGACAATTCTTGATACACCAATGCCATAGCAGCCCATGAAGACGTTTATATCTTTTCCAGATGAATCCTTAAGTGTTGCCGACATTTTATCGCTATATTTTTGACCTAACTGAAAAATATGCCCAACTTCAATACCTCTCTTTATTTGCAACTTTCCTTTTCCATCCGGAGAATCTGCTCCATCAAGTTCACTAGGATCATTTTCATATTCGAGCACTTCAACATTTGCTGCAAAATCACTTGAGTTACTTATAGCCAATAAATCTTCTCCAGAGTCTGCAATAATATGGAATTCTTCACTAACGTCTCCTCCAATATTGCCAGCATCAGCTTTTACAATGCGGTAATCTAACCCTATTTCATCAAAAGTACTAATGTATGCATTTTTCATGTTTATGTAACTTTGTTCCATTCCATTTACATCAATATCGAAACTATAAGCATCTTTCATTAGAAATTCTCTTGATCTCATTACTCCAAACCTTGGACGTATCTCATCTCTAAATTTTGTTTGTATTTGATACATGTTTATTGGCAATTCTTTATAGCTTATGGGGTAGCTTCTGAATATTTCACACATAATCTCTTCATGTGTTGGGCCTAAAACAAAGTCTCTATCTGATCTATCTTTGAATTTAAGCAATTCTTTACCATATTGGTCATACCTTTCTGATTCTTTCCATAGTTCTGCTGGTTGGACCATAGGCATAAGTATTTCTTGGGCACCAAAATCATTTAAGTTTTTACGCACAATGTTTTCAACTTTTTTTAGAACAGTAAGTCCAATTGGTAGCCAGTTATAGATGCCCGCAGCAGTTTTTTTAATCATGCCACTTCTTATCATTAACTTGTGGCTTATTAATTCTGCATCAGAGGGATCTTGCTTGCTTGTAGGGACGAATAATTTTGAGAAATACACTATAATCTCCAAGATTAATTATATGGTAATTTAATAAGGAATATGCCTATTTACGAGTATTATTGCGAAGTATGTAATTCTAATTTTGAAGTTTTTCAGAAAATGGATGAAAAAGCTTTAAAAGAATGCATTAAATGTAACAAATCAACTAAAGTGGTAAAATTACTATCTGCTCCTGGTTTTAGGTTAAAAGGGAGCGGTTGGTACGAGACAGATTTTAAAAATAATAATAAAAAGAATCTCCATACTGCTGATAACAAAAAGGATAATGATTAAATAATGAGAACACATCATTGCGGAAAACTAAATAAAGACCATCTTAATAATGAAGTCACAATCTGTGGCTGGATTCACCGAAGACGAGATCATGGGGGTGTTATATTTTTAGATGTAAGAGATACAACCGGCATAGTACAGGTTGTAGTTAACCCAGAGAATGAACAAGCTTTCAAAATTGCTGATGAAATTAGATCTGAGTATGTAATAAAAGCTACAGGATTAGTTGAGGGCAGGCCAGATGATTCACAAAATGAACAACTTACAACTGGCGAAATTGAAATTAAAAGCACCTCAATAGAATTACTTAATACTGCTGATACACCAGCCTTTCCATTAGACCAGTCAGCAGACGTTGGTGAGGACGTCAGACTTAAAAACAGGACACTAGATTTGAGAAGGCCTGAGATGCAAAATAATTTACGACTTAAATCTCAGTTGACTAAATCTATTAGAGATTATCTGGAAACAAATAATTTTGTAGACATAGAAACTCCAATATTGACAAAGGCAACACCTGAAGGTGCAAGAGATTATTTAGTGCCAAGCAGAACTAGCCCAGGCAATTTTTTTGCTTTACCTCAATCACCACAACTGTTTAAGCAGATGCTTATGATTTCTGGTTTTGATAGATACTATCAAATTGCTAGATGTTTTAGAGATGAGGATCTAAGAGCTGATAGACAACCTGAATTTTCACAAATAGATATTGAAGCATCTTTTGTTAACGAAGAAGATGTGATGAAGCTTGCTGAAGAAATGATTGTTTCAGCATTTAAAAAAATATTGGATGTAGATTTAGGTTCTGTTTCAAAAATGAAATGGCACGAGGCAATGGAAGAATATGGCTGCGATAAACCTGATTTAAGAAACCCACTAAAATTAGTTGAGTTATCAGATATTTTTAAGGAAGAAGAATTTAAAGTATTTTCTGATCCTGCAAATGATGACACTTCAAGGATTGCAGCACTTGTTGTACCGGAAGGTGAAAGTATTGGAAGAGGTCAGATAGATAGGTATACAGACTTTGTTAAAGAATTTGGTGCTAAAGGCCTCGCTTATATCAGAGTTGAGGGTGAAGATTCATCTAGTCTTTCATCACCTATTCTTAAATATCTCTCAGAAGAATGTTTAAAAAATATTTTGGTGAATTTAGATGTGAAGAAAGGCGATCTTATTTTCTTTGGAGCAGGAAAAGCAAAAATTGTTAATGATTACATGAGCAGGCTAATAACAAGATTAGGAAATGACCTCGGGCTTACTCAGGATGGTTATAAAGCATGCTGGGTAACAGATTTCCCTATGTTTGAAGAAGCTTCAGATGGCTCTCTTACATCCTTGCATCACCCTTTTACTTCACCAGTGGAATCAAATGTTGAAGAGCTAGATAAGTTAGAACCACTAGAAATAAATTCAAAAGCATACGACATGGTTATAAATGGTATAGAAATTGGTGGCGGATCAATAAGAATACATAGAAAAGATATGCAAGAAAAAGTTTTTGATTTGCTTGGTTTATCCCAAGAAGAAGCACAGCAAAAGTTTGGTTTTTTCCTTAAAACATTAACTTCTGGATGTCCGCCGCATGGTGGAATAGCATTTGGGCTAGATAGGTTAGCAATGCTTATGGTCGGAGCAGAATCAATTAGGGATGTAATAGCATTCCCAAAAACACAGTCAGCAGTTTGTTTGCTTACAGAAGCACCTGGTTCAGTTAGAGATGAGAGTCTTGAAGAGCTTCATATCTCAAGAAAGGAGGACTGAGATGGCAGGTCATTCAAAATGGGCAAACATAAAACATAGAAAGGCTAGACAGGACGCAAAACGTGGCGCAGTTTTCACAAAAATTATCAGAGAATTAACAGTAGCTGCCAAAGACGGCGGTGGTATCGTAGAGGATAATCCAAGACTAAGGTTGGCATATGATAAAGCCCTATCAGCTAATATGACAAAAGATACAATTAATAGGGCAATACAGAGAGGTGCTGGTGGCCAAGAGGGTCAAAATTTAGAAGAAGTTATCTATGAAGGTTATGCACCCGGAGGAGTAGCAGTCTTTATCAAAACATTGACTGATAATAAAAATAGAACTGTTTCAGAAATAAGACACGCATTTACAAAATACGGTGGAAATTTAGGAACCTCTGGAAGTGTTGCATACCTTTTTGAAGCTAAAGGGAAAATATTAGTTGATGCAGACTTATCTGACGAAGCGTTATATGACATTGCAGCAGAAAATGGTGCTGATGACATAAATGAGCTTGATGAAAGTAAAACAGAACTAGTTTGTGATCCCAAAGACTTATCAAACTTGAAAGAGAAGTTAGAGTTAGGTAATTTTAATGTTGAGGCTTCAGAAATTGTAATGGAAACTGAAACAAACATAACACTTGATGCAGAGCAATCAGAAAAAAATATGAAATTAACCGATGCTATTGAAGATTTGGACGATGTGCAGGAAGTTTTTACAAACGCTGACTTAGATCAATCAGTATTTACATCATGACAATAAATCAAAGAAAAAAAGGCCATGATTTTGAAAGAAAAATTGCTAAAAAATTGCAAGAGGACCTTAACCTAGCAAAGCCAGTTAGAAGAATATTAAGCCAGTATCAAGAAAAAAATCACCCGGATCTTAAGTTGGGAAGATGGAATATTGAGTGTAAAGCTTATAAAAAAGGTTTCGAACCTGCTACAGCTTGGTGGGAACAAGTATTGGGTGTCACAAGAGATGGAGAATTCCCAGCACTAATCTATAAATTCGATAATAAGCCTATTAGGGTAAGAATTATGATGAAGAATCTAAATGGAGATTTTTACGATAAAACAAAAGTTGTTGATTTGAATTGGGATAGTTTTACTTATTTAATCAGCCAAAAGTATGAAGAAGATCTGGAGGGTCATAAGTAATGGATTTTGATGCATTAGAACTATTATTTCAGGCATCTTTGCCAGTCCAAATCATATTAGGAATTCTAGTGATAGCATCAATAACGTCTTGGGTATTAATATTCGAAAAATATTTTACATTATCAAGGTCTACAGATGTTTCTCACGAGCTAGAAGATAGATTTTGGGAAGGAGAAAAAATAGAATCTCTTTACATTTCTCTAAAAGAAAAAGACATAAATGATTTGGAGACATCAGAGTTAATTTTTGTATCAACTTATGACAGTTTAAACTCCAATAAAGCCCCTTCAGACAATATCGAATCAACTGAAAGGCTAATCAGAGTAATAGTTAATAGAGAGGAAGAACGGCTTTCAAAAAATTTATCTTTGTTGGCCACTATCAGCTCAAGTGCACCATACATAGGTTTATTAGGGACTGTTATAGGGATAATCAATGCGTTTCAAGGACTATCTACTACCGCACAATTAACTTTAAGTTCTGTTGCTCCAGGCATCTCTGAAGCACTAGTTGCTACAGCCGTTGGTTTGCTAGCAGCAATACCAGCTTTAATTGCTTACAACCAATTTTCCAAAAAATTAGATAATTTGATTAACGGTTCCTTAGCTTTTGCAGAACAATTAATCATCCAAATAAATAAAAAATAATTATATGCTCCTAGAAAAAAGAAGCAGGTCAACAAAAGTAATAAATGAAATAAATGTTGTGCCTTATGTAGACATTATGCTTGTTTTATTGGTGATTTTTATGGTCGTAGCACCCTTAGCTGTTCAAGGGCTAGATATAAATCTTCCAAACACTCCAGCTGAGGAAATTGAGTTAGAGAATACTCAGCCATTTGTAATAGATGTTAATGAGAATGGTAATTATTTTATAGAAGAAGATGGGGATAATGTGCAAGTTTCTTTGGGCTTCATTGAAGACAGATTTTCAAGAATTATCAGATCTAATCCTGATATAGAAATAATTGTAAGAGGTGATCAAAATACCTCCTATCAGTCTATAGCAGAGCTTTTGAGCGTTTTGCAAGCAAATGGAGCAAATAACTTTTCATTAGCAACACAACCATGATTAGGTGGTTAACTGCTCTCTTTTTTTCAATTGCTGTTCATTTGGGAATTCTTTTTGGTTACAGCGCGTTTTCTTTAGAAAGCAATGAACCTTTGAAAAGAAAAATAACTAATGTAAATTTTTTAGAGAGTGAAATTGATGAAAAAGTTGAAATAAAAAAGCCTAAAACTACAAACCCAAAAAAGAAAACAGAAAAGAAAGATCAAGCAATCAAAGAGCCTAAAGAGAAAATAAATGAGATTGAGAACTTAGATGAATACCTTAAGGAAGAAGAGCTTAAAAAAGAGAATGATTATAAATTAGGTATTGTTGAACAAATTAGTTCCAAAGTTATCAAAGACATAGAGGGTCTTTGGGTGAGGCCAAACAATATTTCAAATGGAATGTTTGTTGATTTCAATCTAAAGCTAAATAGAATTGGAATAATTGAGAGTATTGAATTGAAGAAGTCTAGTGGAAATCAAACATTCGATAGAGCTGCCTTAACTGCTATAAGAAAATATAAGCAAGTAAAGTATATAAGGAATATCGACGATGAGACATTTAGGACTTATTTTGCTGACTTTACTCTGAGGTTTAAACCAGAATGAAAAAAATACTAGCACTAATAGTTTTCTCTTTAAATTTTCATGCAGATCTTGTTCTTGAGATTACTGAAAGTGCAAGTAAGCCAATTAAAATAGCAATACTTGAAAAGAATAATAATTCTTTAGCAGGCCAAGAGATTGTAGAAATAGTCCGCAATGACCTGACAAGAACAGGAGAATTTGAGGTTATTGCAAATGATGAATTGCTCAGCATCCCAACCAATGAAGATGAAGTGATACAAAGAGATTGGCTTCTTCTTGATGTAGATTCAATAGTATTTGTTGATGTGCAAATTGAAGAAAATAATTTAGATATTTCATATTCAATTTTCGATATAAGTTATAACGATACTGAAGATAAAAGAAGAGTGCTCGGGTTGCCAGATAGTCTTAGACAATCTAGTCATTATGTTTCTGATGGTATTTATAAATTCTTTTATGGCATCGAAGGCATTTCCTCAACAAAGTTAATGTATGTGACTAAAACCTCGAATACGCATAAATTAATTATTAGTGATGCTGATGGCTTCAATGAGCAAGTATTACTTAAATCAAATAGCTCAATTATTTCACCAGCTTGGTCAAATGATGCGGAGCAGATTGCTTATGTTTCATTTGAGAATAATAGAGCCCAAGTTTTTACTCAAAACCTTGCATCTGGACAAAGAGAATTAATCATCAGTTCGAAATCTTCAGTTAGCTCACCTGCATGGTCACCAAATAACAAGGAGTTAGCATTTGCAAGCACAAAAGATGGCAACTCAGAAATTTACGTAATTAACCTTAAGACTAAAAAAATAAATAGACTTACTGAGAATTTAGCAATTGATACTGAACCGGCTTGGTCACCAGATGGAAAAAAAATTATTTTTACATCAGACAGATCTGGCAGCCCTCAAATCTATGAAATTGATGTGAGAACAAAATTAAAGAGAAGGTTAACAACTATAGGGAATTACAATGCTAGGGCATCATATCTTAATAAAAGCGAAATTATCTTAGTTCATAGAAATCAAGCAGACTTCAATATTGCGAGTTTAAATTTGAAATCTAGAGAGTTATCGGTTTTAACTTCTACGAAAAATGACGAAAGTCCATGCATAGCGCCAAATGGCAATGTTATAATCTATTCAACAAAAGATGGAAATCTGTCTTATCTTGCTGGAGTAAATATAAGCAGCAAAGTAAGTTTTAAACTTCCAGCTTTATACGGAGAATTAAAAGAACCAGCTTGGTCACCATTTATAAGGTAATTATGAAAAATATATTAATTTCAATACTTTCGATTTTTTTTATTTTTGCTTGCTCATCAACTCCTGTTGAAAAGGTAGATGTGCAAGAAACAACAACTGTAGATTTAACAGCTACTAAACAAAAAGACACTGATAATGAAGTAGTCATGAACAACGTCGACGTTGGAGAAGCTTACGTGACTATTTTGTTCGACTATGACGATGACACATTAAGAGAGGATTCTCTCGAAGACCTTTTTGCAATTTCAAGATTAATGAAAGCAGATTCTATGTACACTCTATTGGTTGAAGGTCATGCGGATGAAAGGGGCACTAGAGAATATAATTTAGCTCTTAGTGAAAGAAGAGCTAAAGCAGTAGAAGATTTTTTAACGGCTACAGGCGTTTCATCTTTCAACATTGAGGTTGTTGGTTACGGTGAAGAAGTTCCTGTTGATTCAAGCTCTAATGAGGATGCTTGGTCTAAAAACAGAAGAGCTGAATTATTCTTTATAAAATAGTGCGTTTTTTATTAATTCTTATTTCGTTAAGTTTCCATTTATCTGCACAAGATTCAGGGGATAAAGAATTTATAGAACTTTATCTAAAGATCCAATCATTAGAAAAAGAGATAGCTATTCTGAGAAATGAAATAGAAGTAATGCAGACGCAGTTAGATTTCTATCAAACTAATAATGCTGAAAAAATTTCAAATATTGATGCCAAACTAACGTCAATCATGTCAATTGAAGATTTGCAAAGATCTCAACCTTTAATTGAACAGCCAGAACAAGTTCTAAACACTTATGACCAGGCTATATTGCTTATTAGAAAGGGTAGGCTTAATGAGGCACTCAGCGCACTTAATACTTTTGTACAAGTTAATAATGATTCTGAAAATACGCCTTTAGCATATTTTTGGATGGGAGAGATAAATTTGACTAATGGTAATCTTGCTGTTGCAACTCAAAACTATAATACGCTTGTAGGTTTGTATCCGACCCATTGGAAAGTACCATTAGCAAAATTTAAACTTGGCACTATATATTTAGAACAAGGCAATGATGTTAGAGCAATAGCTCAACTTGAAAATGTAATAAAAGAATTTCCTGAAAGTTCAGCGGCAAAAGCTTCCGCTGAGACATTAAGTAGTCTAGAATAGCGCTGTGAAATTGTTGGGTCGTTAGCTCAGCTGGTAGAGCACCGGGCTTTTAACCCGTTGGTCATAGGTTCAAATCCTATACGACCCACCACTTAAAGAACACTCACAAAGATGTTACAATTTCATGTTGATTGCTTATATCAACTTAGATAAGCCATTGATTTAAAAAAAAACAGTTATATAAAAAGAAAATGCGATTAAAAAGTTCAATCAACTTAGCTGTCTCAGTTATTTCTACAGCTGTTTTAGTTGCATGTGGTGGTGGAGGCGGAAGTGTAACGCCAAATCCTGTACCAACACCAGCACCAAC
>Ga0209503_10000344_pt1 | contig 30486 bp, 27 predicted proteins | sample SouAtlMetagenome_2_FD_187448 | JGI IMG/M metagenome (GOLD analysis project Ga0209503, IMG submission 187448) | Marine eukaryotic phytoplankton communities from Atlantic Ocean - South Atlantic ANT15 Metagenome (SPAdes) (version 2) | ecosystem: Environmental > Aquatic > Marine > Oceanic | place... | reverse complement strand
CTTTTGGTTATTTAGAATTGCAGAAAGACCACGACCTAATGCTTGTTTTTTTATTGCTCTTGCCATAGATTATTCATTTACTTAATATTTCTTTTGCTAAACTTAGGTAATTAGATGCACCCTTACTGCTAACGTCATAATTAATTATACTCTCTCCAAAACTCGGTGCTTCACCTAATTTAACATTTCTTTGTATAATAGTTTCAAATACCATATCATTAAAGTGATTCTGAACTTCTTCAACAACTTGATTAGAAAGCCTTAATCTAGAATCATACATAGTAAGAAGTAGTCCCTCTATATCTAGTCTGTCGTTGTGTATTTTTTGAACACTTTTGACAGTATTCAATAGTTTCGCAAGTCCTTCAAGGGCGAAATATTCACATTGTATTGGAATTATTAATGAATCAGCTGCAGTCAAAGCATTAAGTGTTAATAATCCAAGGGATGGAGCACAATCTATTAATATATAATCGTATCTATCAGTTACCTGATCTAAAGCATTTTTAAGCATGTATTCACGATTCTTAACATCGACTAATTCAATTTCAACAGCCACAAGGTCTATATTAGCCGGTACTATATCTACATTTGGTGATGAAGTACTAGTTATAGCATCTAAAATATTACAGTCATGTTCTAGGAGTTGATATGTACTGAATTTTATGTTATCTATATTAATTCCAAGACCAGAACTTGCATTAGCTTGTGGATCAGAATCAACGAGTAAAACTTTTTTTTCGAGTACTCCAAGACAAGCGGCTAAATTCACACTGGTTGTTGTTTTACCAACACCACCTTTTTGGTTTGCTATCGCAATAATTTTACCCATTTAACATAACTCATTTAATGTAAAAATACAATTTATTGTTTGTAATTTACATCAATATAATTAAGAATTTCAATAACTTTTTAACTAAATCTAATCAGTCAATTTAAATCTATTTTAGTAATATTTCAAGGACTGTAATAGCAGCTTCACTAATTTTAGTGCCAGGACCAAACACAGCTGTAGCACCAGAATCAAAAAGTGCTTCATAATCTTGAGGAGGAATAACACCTCCAACAATGACCATTATATCTTGCCTTCCATATTGTTTTAGATATTCGATAACCTTTGGAACGAGTGTTTTATGTCCACCTGCAAGAGAAGAAACTCCTAAAATGTGTACATCATTTTCAACAGCTTGTTTTGCAGATTCTTTGGCACTTTGAAACAATGGCCCAATATCAACATCAAAACCAATGTCAGCATATCCAGTGGCTACAATTTTAGCTCCTCTATCGTGTCCATCTTGTCCAATTTTGGCAATCATAATTCTTGGTCTTCTACCTTCAACGGCAGCAAACTTGTTTGCCATTTCTTTTGCTTTTATGAAATCAGAATCCATATCAATTTCTTGTTTATATACTCCTGTAATTGATTTTATAGTTGCATTGTATCTGCCATATACTTTTTCCAGTGCTGAACTAATTTCGCCTAATGTTGCTCTTGCCAATGCGGCATCAATTGATAAAGCTAATAAATTTTCAGTTTTGTTTTCTGCCGCAAAAGTTATCTTTTTTAAACATTCATTAACTCTAGAAGTATCTCTATTGCTTTTTATCTTATTTAAACGTTTGATTTGTTGATTTCGAACTAAATTATTGTCAACTTCAAGAATATGCAATGGATCTTCTTGCTCAAGTTTGAATTTATTAACTCCAACTATTATGTCTTTTCCTGAATCAATTCTAGCTTGTTTTCTTGCAGCAACTTCTTCGATTTTCAATTTAGGTAATCCAGCTTCAATAGCTTTTGTCATTCCTCCCAGACTTTCAACTTCATCAATAATTTCCCATGCATCTCTAGAAATCTTTTCAGTTAATTTTTCTAAATAAAAACTTCCTCCCCAAGGATCAACTGTCCTCGTAATGTCGGTCTCTTTTTGAAGATAAAGCTGAGTGTCTCTAGCGATTTTAGCTGAGAAATCAGTTGGTAGAGCAATTGCTTCATCAAGCGCATTTGTATGAAGGCTTTGAGTACCTCCAAATATAGCAGCTAAACCCTCAATACAAGTCCTAGTAACATTGTTAAAAGGATCTTGAGCTGTTAAGCTCCAACCACTTGTCTGACAATGTGTTCTTAATGCCATTGATTTTGGATTTTTTGGATTAAATCGTTTAACAATTTTAGCCCATAATATTCGAGCTGCTCGCATTTTGGCAATTTCAATAAAATGTGACATTCCCACACCCCAAAAAAATGATAATCTTGGAGCGAAAGAATCGATATCCATACCAGTTTCAATACCTTTCCTTAAATATTCTAATCCATTTGCTAATGTGTATCCTAATTCAATTTCTGGAGTTGCTCCTGCTTCTTGCATATGGTAACCTGAAATACTTATACTGTTGAACTTTGGCATAAATTCACTTGTGTATTTAAAAATATCTCCAATTATATTCATAGACGCTAGAGGAGGATATATGTAAGTGTTTCTCACCATAAATTCTTTTAAAATATCATTTTGTATGGTTCCACTAAGTTGGTCTTCATTTACTCCTTGTTCTTTTGCGGCAGCTATGTAAAATGCCATTATAGGTAGTACAGCTCCGTTCATAGTCATTGAAACACTCATTTTATCAAGCGGTATGTCATTGAAAAGAACTTTCATATCTTCAATAGTATCAATAGCTACACCAGCTTTACCAACATCACCTATCACACGATCGTGATCACTATCATATCCTCTGTGAGTTGGTAAATCAAATGCTACTGATAAACCTTTTTGACCAGCAGCTAGATTTTTTTTGTAAAATTCATTTGAATCTTTTGCTGTTGAAAAACCAGCGTATTGTCTTATTGTCCAGGGTTTTTTTAGGTACATAGTTGAATATGGTCCTCTCAAAAATGGTGGGGTACCAGCTGCAAAATATTTATGGCTGTAGTTATGATATTTTGTATCAAATTCTTTTTGATTAATTAATTTTATATTCTGGACATTTAATCTACTCATCATTAAGAAATTTTTTCTCAATTTCCTCAGCAATTCTTTTTGAGACTATTGGTTTAATTAAGGTTTTTCTTTTTTTATTTTTTAAAAATGGGTATAATTCTAATTCATCACTCATCTTAATTTTAAGGTCACGGTTAAAATGAATTCCTAGCAGCTGTTTTTTTGATTTTGAATAATATGATTTTTCTAAATCATCATTTGATTTAATTTTTTTTTGAATTAATCCATTAATTAACGATTTTACAAAACCACCTTTCTTTTCAATCTCCTTAAAAATTATTAAAGATTTACTTGCTATTTCTTGAGTTAAAGATTCGATATAATAAGCCCCTTCAGTTGGATTTTTGATCTCCGAAAATTTACTTTCATGTTTTAAAATTAGTAGCTGATTAATAGATAGTCTTTCAGAGAAAGAATTGTTTTTTTTATAAAGTGAATCATAGTTTATATTCATAATAGTATCTGTATTTCCAAGAATACCACTCATACATTCAGTAGTGGTTCTTAGCATATTGATATTATAATCGTAAACTGTTTTATTTCTTAGGCTTGGTGATGAAACTATATGGCAGTTTATTTTTTTCCCATAGTGTTTGGTTAAACTATCCCAAACTATTCTAAATGCTTGTAATTTTGCAATTTCAAAAAAATAATTACCGCCTAATGAGAACTTAAAAACTATTGAATTATTGATTTCGTTTTTGAAATTATTTAAATATTCATTTGCATGTGCCAGTCCATATGCAATTTGTTGAACTATATTTGCTCCTGCATTTTGATAAATTCCAGTATCAACTGAAATTACACCATTTAAATGATTAAGATTTGTAAGTGCATTAAAAATTTTTTTATTATCAGAAGAGAAATTATCGTGCCAATTTCCATTTTTTGCAAAGTTTCCTATAGGATCGTTTAATAAAAAAATGAAGTTCTTTTTTGAGAAATTTTTATCATTAAATTTTGATAAAAAATTTGAATCTAAAAAAGTAGGTTCAATATAGATTCTTATAACATCAATATCGATGTTAAAAAAAAGTTCTGAAACAGAAACCTTTGGGTTATTAATTATAAAATTTATACTTTCAACTCCCTTTTTTATTAAATTCAAAGCTTTAAGATTAGCTTTTTTTTCATTTACAACGAAAATTGATTGCCCAATTTTCCAAGAGTCTGCTCTGTGGTTGATTGATACGTTTACTTTATCATCATCATAATGATAAAATGGTTTGATATTTAATCCTTCAATGGATTTCCATATTAACTTTGAGCCGTAGTCTTTACCTTTTAGCTCATATTGAATTTTTTGTTTCCATTCTTTTGATGTTACTTTTTTAAATTCATCAAACATCATTCTTTTATTTTTTCAGTACCTAATTCAATTAAAAATATATCTTCATCTTTATGTTTCATGTAGTATTTTTCTCTCGAGTATTTTTCTAATCCGTCTAATGTTTCTAAACTTTTTTTGTCTTGCAAATCTTTTTTTATTTCGTTTATATAAAATTCTTTTTTTGTGTTAAGTAAATCTATTTCTTTGTTTAATTCTCTTTGGGTTAACCACGAGTTTGCATCAAAAAACAACATCCAGAAAATAAAAATTAGTGTAACTAAAATAAAAATGTTTTTAAATGGTTTCAACCATTTTTTTGAAATTTTATTTTTCATTCTATTAAAGATTTGATTTTTTTTAATAATTCACTGATATTTATTTCATTGTTGCCTTGATTTTCAATAACATAATCAGCATAAATTTTGGTTGGTTCAATAAACTTTTCGTGCATTGGTTTAAGGGTCTTTGTATAACGACTCAACACCTCATTATGTGTTCTTCCTCTCTCTAAAATATCCCTTGATATCCGTCTATTCATTCTTGTTTTGCTATTTGCATTTATGTATACTTTTAAATCACATATGGATCTAATATTAGGGTAACACATTATTAATATCCCTTCTAAAATTAATATTTTTTTTGGATTTGTTATTATTGTTTTTTTTGTTCGATTGTGAGTTTTGAAGTCGTAAATTGGTTGTTTGATAAAATTGCCATTTTTTAATTCACTTAGATGTTTGTGTAATAGTTTAGAATCAATAGAATCTGGATGATCAAAATTTAATTTACATCTCTCATTATATGAAATGTTGGAGTTATCGTTATAATAAGAATCTTGAGATATAATTTCGATTTCCGAAGTATCAAAATTTGATGCAATTTGATTTACTATTGTTGTTTTACCGCTACCGGTACCTCCATAAATTCCAATTATTAACATCAAATTTTTTTTACTAGATATTTACAAAGTTAGTATTTTATTTAATGCTTTTTTTATTAAAAACTTATCATTTTGTGTTAATAACTTCCCTGTCTTAATTTGATTAAATCGATTATTTTTGTTTTCTCTAAGTTTGTAATATGTCTGAAAAAATCGAATTTGTAAAGTGTTTAATTATTGGATCTGGACCTGCAGGTTATACAGCTGCAATTTATGCTTCTAGAGCCAATATGAGTCCAGTTTTATACCAAGGGACTCAACCAGGTGGTCAATTAACGACAACTAACGATGTTGAAAATTTCCCGGGTTACCCCGATGGGATTACTGGACCCGAAATGATGATAGAACTACAATCTCAGGCAAAACGATTTGGTACTGATGTTCGCGATGGATGGGTTACTAGCGTTGATTTTTCTGGAAAAACTCATAAACTATGGATTAATAACAATAAAGAAATTCATTGTGAAACTGTTATAATTTCTACTGGAGCTTCTGCTAAATATCTTGGTTTACCTTCTGAGCAAAAGTATTTAGAATTAGGTGGAGGTGTTTCTGCTTGTGCTGTTTGTGATGGATTTTTTTATAAAAATCAAGAAGTTGTAATTGTTGGTGCCGGTGATTCAGCTTGTGAGGAAGCTCATTATCTTTCAAAACTTTGCACTAAAGTTACTATGCTTGTTAGAAGAGATGTTTTTAGAGCCTCAAAAATAATGGCTAACAGAGTTATTAATACTAGTAATATTGAAATATTATTTAACACTGAAACACACGAGGTAATTGGTGATGGCCAAGTTGTTACTGGGGTTAAAGTTATTAATAATAAAACTAATGATATAAGCGAAATTGCTGCTACAGGTTTTTTTGTTGCAATAGGGCATAAGCCAAATACTGAAATTTTTAAAGATTATTTAGATTTAGATGAAACAGGTTATATTATTAATAAGCCTGGAACTTCAAAAACTAATATTGATGGAGTTTTTGTTAGTGGCGACGCTGCTGATCATGTTTATAGACAAGCTGTTACGGCAGCTGGAACAGGTTGTATGGCTGCACTTGATGCTGAAAGATATTTAGCTTCTTTTGAATAATAAAAGACTTTATGCCTGGATAGAATTATTATTTAACGCAAAACAGCACCTAATTCTTTTTTAAAACTATTTTCAAGTTTTGACATTATTTTATCAATTTCACTTTCAGTCAATGTTTTATTACTATCCTGAAGAGTAAAGCTAACTGCGTAGCTTTTCTTGCCTTTAGGTAATTTCTCTCCATTATAAACATCAAATAGATTTATATCTTTCAAGAATTTCTGATCAGTTTTTCTTGCAATTCTGATAATTGAATCAAAATTTATATTGTCATCAATCAAAAGTGAAAAATCTCTCTTTACTTCTGGAAATTTTGGAATTGGTTTAAATTTTGTATTGTTTCTATTTATTAATTTACCGATTGAGTCCCAATAAAAATTTACATAAAAAATATTTTGATTTATTGAAAATTCTTTGGTTAAACTATTTTCAATTTGGCCATATACCAATATAACTTCATTTTTAATGATAAGTTCTTGACCGTGATTAAAAATTTTATTTTCGCTTGTTTTCTCTTTAAAATTATTTATTCCTAACTTTTCTAATATTGATATTACAATTCCTTTTATGTAGAAAATATCTATATTTTTGTTTGGGTTTTTCCAATGCACATGGTTAGTATTTCCAGTTAGGAATAATGACAAGTGTTTGAATTCTTCTCTCTTGTTATTAATTTCATGATAAGTTTTTCCGAATTCAAATAACCTTATATCATTTTGTTGTCGATTTAAATTATGCTCAATAGCTTCAAGTCCAGTAAATAACATCGATGTTTTTAATACTGCTAAATCACTACTAAGAGGATTTAATATTTTTACATACTCAGTTTCTTTTTTTGGATCACTGTATTTAATGTGTTTTAGATTTGTCAAAGAATTAGTAATAATTTCATAGAAACCATAACTTACCAGTTGGTTTGCAATTACGTTTTCAATATTATAATTACTAAGTTTTGAAGAGTTTGATATAGATGACTTTAATTTATTTTGTATTCCGATATTGTTATATCCATAAACTCTGAGAATTTCTTCAATAACATCAACTTCGCGGTCTACATCATTTCTATATGATGGAATTGTAAGTCCTAAACCTGATTCAGTTACGTTATTGACTTTGATTTCAAGAGAAGATAGTATTCTTTTTATGGTTTCTTTTGGAATTTCTTCTCCGATCAAATTATTAGTAGTCTTAAAGCTTAAAAAGACTTGTTTGTCTTCAATTTTGGTAGCATATTCGTCTCTTGGATCACTTGATATTTCTCCATTAGATAGTTCAGCAATTAGCATTGCAGCGTATTTCAAAGCGTATTTTGTTATGTTTGGATCAACTCCTCTTTCAAATCTGAATGACGCATCTGTACTAAGTCCATGCCTTTTAGATGTCTTTCTAATACTAACTGGATCAAAATGTGCAGACTCTAAAAAAATATTTTTGGTTGAATTATCTATTCCTGAATTTAATCCTCCAAAAACACCAGCGATACACATAGGTTCGTCATTATTACATATCATTAGGTCGTCAGGATCTAGACTGCGTTCAGTTCCGTCTAGAGTTATAAATTTTTCAGCTTTTTTTGCATTTCTAATTGTCACTTTTTGACCTACAATTTTATCAGCATCAAAGGCATGTAATGGTTGCCCTAAACTGTGAAGTACATAATTTGTTACATCAACAATATTATTTATTGGGCTCAATCCAATAGATTTTAATCTATTTGATAACCAGCTTGGTGAACTTTTAACATTAACCCCGGAAATAGTAATACCACAATATCTAGGTACTTTTACTTTGTCAATAACTTCAATATCAATCTTTAAAGATCTATTATCAATATGAAATTTTGAAACAGAAGGACTCATAAGTTCTGCATTAATTCCCATTTGGGTTAAACCAGCTTTTATATCTCTAGCAGTACCATAGTGACTCATTGCGTCTGATCGGTTTGGTGTTAGTCCAATTTCAAAAATAAAATCATTTTCAATATCGTAATATGTCTTAAGAGATTCGCCAGGAATTGATGTTGGATCCAAAATTAAAATACCATCATTGCTGGTCCCTAAGCCAATTTCATCTTCAGCACAAATCATCCCATTACTTTCCTCACCGCGTATTTTAACTTTTTTTATTTTAAGGTTTCCGTTTGAAGAGTAAATAGTTGTGCCTGGAGTTGCTACAGCTACTTTTAAACCTTTATCTACATTAGGTGCGCCACATACAATTTTTAATGATTTATCACTCCCAATATCAACATTTGTAATTTTCAGTTTGTCTGCATTTGGGTGTTTTTTACAATCTTTTACGTGGCCAACAACAATCCCTTCTAATCCACCTTCGATAGAAGAATATTTTTGTATTCCTTCAACTTCTAGACCTAGATTTGTAAGTAACTCAGATGTTTTTTGAGGATCTAATTTTAAATTGATATACTCCTTAAGCCAATTGTATGAAATTTTCATATGTTTGATTATTCAATGCAAAGATAAAGCTATGGAATTATATGGCAAATAAAAAGCCCAAACAAAGTTGGGCTTTTAAATTTTTTTTGTGAAGGAAAAAATTATTCGTTTGTAAGTTCTTTCATTTCCTTTTCAATCATTTCGTAAAATTGATCAATTTTTGGCATAACAACAACACGAGTTCTTCTGTTTCTTGCACGGTTTTCAGCAGTCTCGTTATCTACCAATGGAACATAACTACTGCGACCAGCAGCAATTAGTTGCGAGGGATTCACCTCCATTTTTTGAAGTTCTCTAATTATAGAAGTAGATCTTTTAACACTTAAATCCCAATTATCAATCAAAACCCCACTCGAATAACTTCTACTATCAGTGTGACCCTCAATCATAGCTTCGAACTCAGGTTTGTCATTGATTACTTTTGCAACCTTGCCAAGAACTTCCTTAGCTTTTTCTGTTACAACATAACTTCCACTTTTAAATAATAACTTATCAGCAATAGAAATAAAAACAACTCCTTTTTCAACGTTAATCTCAATGTCAGGATCATTAATACCAACAGATTTTTTTAGACTTGAAACAATTGCTAGAGTAATACTATCTTTTTTACTGACAGCGTCTTGCAATCTACTAATTTTCAAATCTCTTTCTTTTAAACTCTCCAAAGTTTTTTCTAAATTTTCAGCTCCTTTGGTTGTGAGTACTGTCATCTCTTTAGTACTTGAGAATAATGCATCATTTGTTTTTCTTAAATCCCTTAATTGATCTTTCAACCCATCAAGGCTTGCTTCAGCAACAGCTTTATCAGATAAACAGCTATTAAGTTTAATAGTTGCTGTATTGAGAAGGTCTTTGGTGTTTCTCAATTCATTCTGTGCAGCTACTAATTCTTTATTAGGCCCACAAGAACTAATTATCAATAAGGAAATGATTCCAAATGCAAATATTTTTTTCATCTTGTTTAATTTAAAAGTTCAGTAAAATTATAAAATAAACGTTTATAATCAATAATTATTATGTTTTATGTTTTATTAAATTATTGAAATACTTAATTCTAAGAATATAGTATTTAAATACAATTGAAAATTCACTTTTATAAGCAATACGAGTTTTATTCTCGTTACGGAATTTTAAAACTCTTTTAAACATTGAGTAATAACTTATGTGTGCCTTTATAATAGCTAAAATGTGATATGGTTTTCCATTTAAAATAAATTTTAAACCTGCTATTCCATCCATTATAAGCCTAATTGAAAGAATTAAAAATAAGTTATTGTTGGTATTTTTTGTTATTGTTAACAGGTTGTTCCTAAAATTTAGAAATGTTTTGAAGGGATCTGTCGAATTAAGACTTTGGCTACCTAAATGAAAAACATTTGATGAATCTACATAGTATGCTATACTACCTTTGTTATACGCTCGCCAGCAAAAATCTATTTCTTCCATGTGAGCAAAAAAATCTTTATCAAAACCATTTAGCTCATTAAATAACTTACTTCTAACAAAAAGACATGCCCCTGATCCCCAAAATATTTCTCCATTTTTATATTGACAATTATCATTTTCTATTGTGTTAAATATTCTTCCTCTACAATAAGGATATCCTAGTTGATCAATAAATCCTCCAGCAGCTCCTGAATATTCAAATTTTTTTGGTTTTTTTTCATCCAAAATTTTGGGCTGAATTATTGAAATATTTGGCTTGTTATCGAAAACCTCAATAATAGGCTTAAGCCAATTTTTAGTAACTCTAACATCTGAGTTTAAAAAACAATAAATATCCGATCTTATTTTCTTAACTGCAATATTATATCCATTAGCATAACCAAAATTTTTTGATAATTCTATAAGCTTTATTTTTGGGAATTTTTCCTTTACGTAACTAACCGAATCATCACTAGATTTATTATCAACAACATAAATATCAAATCCTTCGCTGAATGTTACAACAGATGGTAAAAATCTTTCTAAAAGATTTTTACCATTCCAATTAATTATTATGATTGATAGCTTCAAATTATTCATTTAGTGAATATTTTGGTAAAGATTTTATAAAATCATAGCCATTTTGATTTTTCTTACAATAATAGTGATTTAGTCCATTTGTAACCATTAAATATTTGGCATTTAATGTCATATTATATCTTGCACTTTGGTCAAACGCTTTTTGATCGATCTTTATACTATAAGATTTACACTCAACGATACAAAAAACTGTTCCATTTGGTCTAAATATAATAATATCATATCTTTTTTTTTGTCCATTTACAAGAACTTTTCTTTCAACACTAATTAATGTCTTTGGATATTTTTTTTGATTAGTTAGGAATTTAACACAATGTTGTCTTACCCATTCCTCTGGTTGAAGTATCACAAATTTTTTGCGAATTTCATCAAAGATATGAGTTTTATTTTCGCTATTTTTGACTCTAAAGTCGTATGATGGGAAATTTAATTTTTTCACATTACAAATTTGATAAATTTTTTCTGAATGCATACTGTTCAATCAATTATAAATGATATAAAATCTGGTAAAATTTCACCAATATATTTTTTAATGGGGGATGAGCCATATTTTATAGACCAAATTTCAACTTTTTTTGAGTCAAATATAATTCCTGAGTCGTCACGCGGATTTGATCAAACAATTATTTACGGAAAGGATACAAGTATTGAAACACTTGTTTCAATGGCTAAGCGTTTCCCAATGGTTTCTGATTTTCAATTAATAATTATTAAAGAAGCTCAAAACTTAAGTCGTACAATAGAGCAGCTTACAAGCTACTCAAAAAACCCTCAAGTCACTACAATATTAGTCTTTTGTTACAAATTTAAGTTATTGGATAAGCGCAAAGCTCTATATAAATCATTATTAAAGGACTTTGTTGTTTTTGATAGTAAGTGTATTTATGAAAGTAAAATACCTACATGGATTTCAAATCAATTATCAGGCAAGGGGTTTGAAATTACCCCTAAGGCTTCCTATTTGTTGTGTGAATATTTAGGTAATGATTTAACAAAAATCATGAATGAACTTGAAAAGTTGAAATTAATTTTAGATGATGGTACCGTCATAACTGATGAATTAATTGAGATGAATATTGGTATATCAAAGGACTTTAATAATTTTGAATTACTGAGTGCAATATCAAATAATAATTTAAAAAAGGCTCACCAGATTGTTTATTATTTTTCACGAAACCCATCTAAACACTCAATAATTTTAACAATTTCAGTGCTTTACAGTTTTTTTGTTAAAGTAATGAAATTACATACTTTTTCAAGTCAAAACCCCAAGACTATTGCAAAAAAAATTGGAGTAAATCCTTATTTTTTAAAAGATTACAATACTGCTAAAAACAATTTTTCAATGCGTCAGATAAGTAGGATTTTCGAAATTTTGAGAGATATTGATCTTAAAAGTAAGGGTATTGGATCAAATTCAGTTTCAAAAGATTTATATAGTGAATTACTGATAAAGATTTTTAACAACTAATTAGAGCTTGAAATTTATTCTTGCAAAGATTGCTGCCCCAACAATTCCTGCATTATTTTTCAGTTTTGCAGCTATAATAGGAGTATTTGTTTTAATGTAATCTTCAAATAAATCCATTCGTTTACTTATGCCACCTCCTATAATTATTAAATCGGGGCTAAAACTCTTTTCCAAATGATTTAGAAAAAAATTAAGGCGTTTACCCCATTTTTTGAAATCCCAATCATTTCGTTTTCTTGCCGCATCTGATGCAAAGTACTCCATTATGTCGCCCTTTTTCCCATATAACCTACCGAGTTCAAAATTTGTCATTAATTTCCCATTAAAAAATGCACCAGATCCAATTCCAGTTCCGATTGTTATTGTAATTACTAATCCTTTTTTATTCTTTCCTTCACCAAACTGCATCACAGCCATTGCTGCTGCATCAGCGTCATTTAATACAAAGAATTCATTTCCAATTTTAGATTTAAACAGCTTATCCAATTGAACTCCTTGGCATGAATTATCTAAATTTCCAAAATGCATTGCTTTGCCATTTTTGACTATTGTAGGGAAAGAAACTCCCACAGGACCATTCCAATTATTTTTGTTACAAATAGATTTAATTACATTAGAAATAGATTCTGGATTGGCTGGATTTGGTGTTTGGATCCTAATACGATCACTTACTAATTCTCCATTTCGTGTGTTTACAATTGCTCCTTTAATTCCTGATCCACCAATATCAATTCCAAGTATATTCATATTTTGTTGTTTAGTTTTTGAATTTCAATGTTATACTCATATTGTAAATCTTCGTGTAGTTTTATTGTTTTAATCTTTATAGAATTAAGTAAGCGAATAAAAATATTTGATAATGTTTTGTTTTTGAATATTGATGGATTTATATCACTCATCTGGTGACAAAAATATAAAAGTAATTCAACTTCAGTTTCATTATGATTTGAATACCTGCAATATTTCCTGACTTTTTTCAAAATTTTTCTAACACTTTTCTTTACATAAAAATAATTAGTTGTATTGATTTCATTAAACATTTCATTTATATATCTTTTTGTTTTATTTATATACTCATCTTCATTTTTTGCTTGAAATAATAAGTAAGAAATAAGTTCTTTGTTTTCAACTTTGAACTTAGCTAAACTTAAACAAAGATGAATAAGAGTGTTTCTATCTAGGCAATCCAATGCTTCTCGGATTTTTTTAATACTTTCTGCTTTCATAACTAAAGTAATATTACAATTTTTGACATTTATTACAAAACTGTTTTTATTTTAGTGTAAACTTATGGATTCAATAACTCAAATTGTTTTAGGGGCTGCTTGCGGAGAAGCTGTTTTAGGAAAAAAGCTTGGTAATAAGGCTTTGTTATATGGGGCACTTGGAGGTACGATTCCTGATTTAGATGTGTTTTTGGGTGATTTTTTATTCTCAAATGAGATTCAATCAATGGCATTTCACAGGGGTATTATGCATTCAATATTTTTTGCAGTTTTTACTAGCTTTGTTTTGGGTTACTTATTTTATTTTATTTATTCCAAAAAATATCTAAATAATTATATATCCCAAATTGAATGGATTAGACTTTTCTTTTTATCCTTATCCACTCATTCATTATTAGATTGCTTTACTGCATATGGAACTCAAATATTTTCTCCATTTTCCAATTATAGAGTTGCGTTTAACAATATATCTGTTGTTGACCCACTTTATACTCTTCCTTTTTTAATTAGTTTAATTTTATTAATGTTTTTTAAAAGGTCGTCAAAATTAAGATCTAAATTGCTAAAATTTGGATTCATTGTTAGTAGTGTTTACATGATTTTTACTTTAATAAATAAAAACAATGTTAACAATATTTTTAAATCCTCACTAACTGATGTTGACTATATCAGATTTAGATCACAGCCAACAATATTTAATAATATTTTATGGTATGGAATTGTAGAGACTGAAAGTGATTATCAATATGCGTTTTATTCAATATTAGATTCGGATGAAAAAAATATTAAATGGCGTAAAATATCTAAGAATCATGAATTATTATCAATCAATGATAATATTCAGACTTTGATTTGGTTTTCTGATGGATTTTATTCTTTTTCACCTACTGAAGATAAAAATAAATATATTTATAGGGATTTGCGTTATCCAATGATGGATGAAAACGATCCTAATTCATCAATTTTTAGTTTCATTATTAAAAACGATAAGGGAAACTGGAATATTTTTCCATCTAACATTAAAAAACCAGAAAAAAATAATTTAATAAACTTTTGGAATAGATTGAAGGGAATCTAAATTATTTCGATTTCTTTCATGCAATTATTCATTGCTTGGTAGGTTCTATCTATATCATTATCCAACCCCACCGAGAATCTAATCAAACCATCACTCATTCCCATTTCTTTTTGTTCGTTTTCAGGAATTTCAGAAGAGGTTGAGGTGCCAGGTGCACTAAAAAGGGTTTTATAAAATCCTAAGCTTACAGCTAGATATCCAAGGTTTTTATGCTGCATTAATTCCATAAGTGAGTTTGCTTTTTTTAAAGAACCAACATCAATTGTTAGCATACCTCCGTAACCAAATTCCTTATTCATTTGATTTGTAAAAACTTTATATGATGGATGCGATTTAAGGCCAGGATATACTGTTTTAATACCAATGCTCTCAAATTTCTCAGCTAAGTATAATGCATTTTGACTATGCTGCTTAATTCTTACATGGAGAGTTTTTAGATTTTTTAATATTGAAGAAGCTCTTAAGCTATCCATACTTGATCCAAGTAGCATGGCAGCCCCATCATTAACATTTCTTAAATCATCAATTAATTGTTGTGTCCCACAAACTACGCCACCGACAGCATCACTACTACCATTAATGAATTTTGTTAAGCTGTGGATAACAATATCAGCTCCAAATTTTTTCGGTGAAATTGATAAAGGAGAAAATGTGTTATCAACTATTAGCTGAATATTATACTTTTTTGAAATTTTCGATAGGGACTCAATGTCAGCTACTTCAAGAAGGGGGTTGCTTACGGATTCACAGTAAATGACTTTGGTTTTTTTTGTAATTAAGCTTTCAACTTTTTTTAAGTTTGTTATATCTACAAAAGAAGTTTTAATATTTAATTTAGGAGAAAAGTTTTTTAAAAAGGCGTAAGTTCCACCATAAATTGTTCTACTCGAAACAATATGGTCACCTGAACTACATAGTTGTAAAAGTACTGATGTTATTGCACCCATGCCTGAAGATGAAACATTTGATGTTTCAGTTCCTTCTAATGCAGCCAAAGCTTGGCCTAAATATAGATTTGATGGTGTACTATGCCTGGAGTATAAATAGCATCCATCAGTATTGCCTTCAAAAGTATCAAACATTTTTTTGGCAGACAAAAATGTGTATGTTGATGAATCTGTAATTGAAGGATTAACCCCACCAAACTCTCCAAAGTGTTGAAGATCTTGAATTGAATCGGCTGGTTTCATATATAAAAAAAATTAATTAATCAAATTTCATTAAATAATGATTAAAAAACAACTATTTATTATAAATAGAGTAAATTTTTCTTATATAATTAAAAATTTAGATTTTTATTTTTAATTTTCCTTTAAATATTTAATTTTAAAGTTTATTTTTCAATATGAATTTAGATACTCTAGATATATCAATATTAAAATTATTACAAAAAGATGCTAAATTAACAAATAAATCTCTTTCAAACCAATTATCATTATCAGTTACTGCAATCTATGAACGTGTAAAGAAGCTTGAAAAATCCGGAATTATAAAACAATATGTTGCACTTTTATCAAAAGAGAAAGTCAATCAATCTTTTGTAGCTTTTTGTCATGTAAAGTTAGTTAAACACACACATGAAAACATAAAAAAATTTGAAAAAGAGGTTATAAAAATTGATGAAGTTTTAGAATGTTATCATTTAAGTGGTGATTATGATTATTTATTAAAAGTACATGTAAAAGATATGGAGGGATATAGAAAGTTTATGATAGAAAAACTAACTAATCTTGATCACATTGGAAGTACTCATAGTATGTTTATGATTAATCAGGTCAAACACACAACAGCTTTTAATATTTAGCCTAAAAAGTTTATTCCATTTACATGAAGTTTGTATTTTTGTTGTAACTATTATTTAAAAATATTTTTATGAAATCATATGATGTAGTTGTCATAGGCTCAGGTCCAGGAGGTTACGTTTCTGCAATTCGTTGTTCACAACTTGGGATGAAAGTTGCGATTATTGAAAAATATAATACAATGGGAGGTACATGTCTGAATGTTGGTTGTATACCCAGTAAAGCGTTGCTTGATTCTACTCATCACTTCGAAGATGCTATTAAACATTTTGATTCTCATGGGATTGAAATCCCTGGAAAGGTGAAAATAAATTTAGAAAAAATGATGAATCGAAAGCAATCCGTAGTTGATCAAACTACAGTTGGTATAGATTTTTTAATGAAAAAAAATAATATTGATGTATATCACGGCCATGGTTCATTTAAATCTACAAGTCAAATTATTATTAAAGGCGATAAATCAGAAGAAATTAAATTTAAATATGCTATAATAGCTACAGGTAGTAAGCCATCTATTTTACCATTCGCTAATATTGACAAAGATCGTGTCATAACTTCAACGGAAGCTTTAAAGTTAAAGGAAATACCAAAACATTTAATAATAATTGGAGGTGGTGTTATAGGTCTTGAACTTGGCCAAGTTTATAAGCGTCTTGGTTCCGAGGTTACAGTCCTAGAATATATGGATAGAATTATTCCAACTATGGATAAAAGCTTATCTAAAGAACTAAATAAAGTATTGAAAAAACAAAAGTTTAAAATAAATACATCCCACAAGGTTATTTCAGTATCTAGAAATTCAAATACGGTTTCGATTAAAGCAGAAAATAAAAAAGGTGAATTAGTTTCATTCGAAGGTGATTATTGTCTTATTTCCATTGGCAGAAGTCCTTATACAGAAGGATTAAATTTATCTACTGCTGGAGTTGAGTTAACAAAGGACAAAAGAATTCATGTTAATGAATTTTTACAGACTTCAACAAATAATATTTATGCAATCGGAGATGTGATTGACGGTGCAATGCTTGCTCACAAAGCTGAAGAAGAGGGAGTTTTTGTTGCTGAAACAATTGCAGGACAAAAGCCACATATCGATTATAATTTAATCCCTGGTGTTGTATATACATGGCCAGAAGTTGCTGCAGTTGGAAAAACTGAAGAAGAGTTAAAATCTGCTGGAATTTCATACAAATCAGGTCAATTTCCAATGCGTGCTTTGGGGCGAAGTAGGGCTAGCATGGATTTAGATGGATTTGTAAAAATCCTTGCTGATGAAAAAACTGACGAAATCTTGGGTGTTCACATGATAGGAGCTCGATGTGCTGATCTTATTGCCGAAGCTGTTGTAGCTATGGAATTCAGAGCATCTGCAGAAGATATTTCAAGAATATCTCATGCTCATCCAACTTTTACTGAAGCAATAAAAGAAGCTGCATTAGCTGCAACTGAAAATCGAGCGTTACATGTATAGTAATTATTTGATTTATAACTCAAGAAAAAATATTTATTCAAAATAACCCTAATTAATTGCTAGTTTTTTTTGAGACAAACAAAAAAAATATCGGTTTCAAATATTAAATTATTAAAGAAGCAACTTTTATCTTGGTCGCAATATTCTGATTCGGTTATTTGGTTAGACTCAAGCGACTGTAAACATAAATATAGTAGTTTTGATGCAATTTTGGCTGTAGACGCAAATACAAGTTTAACAACTAGTTTTCATTCAGCTTTTGAAAAATTAAATAATTTTAAATTAAGAGTTTCCGATTGGATTTTTGGTTATTTAAATTATGATTTAAAAAACGATCTTGAGGATTTGAAATCCGATAATATTGATAATTTAGATTTTCCTGATTTATTTTTTTTTCAGCCAAAAAAAATTTTCTTTCTTAAAGATAATACTTTAACCATCAGTTATTTGAACGAATTTTCAAATTTGATTAATGAAGACCTATTAAAAATTCAAACTAAGATTGATTTCCATTCAAAAACATTTCCAACAAATAAACTTAAAATTCAGCAACGAGTTTCAAAAGAAAGGTACATAAAGCAAGTTGGTATACTTAAAAATCATATTAATAGGGGTGATATATATGAGGCTAATTACTGCCAAGAATTTTATTCATATGGTGGAATTGATCCATTAGATACATTTAATAAATTACATAATTTATCATTACCACCATTTTCAGTTTTTATGAAAAATAATTTTCACTTTTTGTTGTCAGCATCTCCAGAGCGATATCTAAAGAAAGAAAGGCGATTATTAGTTTCTCAACCTATTAAGGGTACTGCAAAAAGATCTAGCGATAAGCTTGAGGATTCAAAGCTTAAGGCAGATCTTTTGGCTGATCCAAAAGAACGAAGTGAAAATGTTATGATTGTAGATTTAGTAAGGAATGATTTATCACGGATTGCAAAAAAGGGGAGTGTTAATGTTGAGGAATTGCATGGTATTTATTCATTTAAACAAGTTCATCACTTAATCTCAACAATCAAGGCCAACATTAGGAAGGATATTTCATCTGTAGATGCAATCCGCGCATCATTTCCAATGGGCAGTATGACAGGGGCTCCAAAAATCTCCGCGATGAAAATTATTGATGATGTTGAGGACAGTAAACGAGGATTATATTCTGGTGCTGTAGGCTATTTCACTCCAACCGATGATTTTGATTTCAATGTTATAATTAGAAGTATTTTATATAATTCAAATATTTCATATGTCTCTTTTTCTGTAGGTAGCGCTATAACATCTAAAAGTATTGCTATTAATGAATACAATGAATGTTTAGTTAAGGCAAATGCGATGCACAAGGTTTTAGAAAATTAATTTTATATTTTTAGCATATGCAAATTGACGATTTTAAAAGGCATATTGAAAATTTTTTTCCAACTATAGCTAACGAAAAAATTTTAATTGCAGTTTCAGGTGGATTAGATAGTATGACACTAACTGATTTATGTCTAAAATCAAATTATGATATTTCATTGGCACACTGTAATTTTTCTCTTCGTGGCGATGATAGTGATTTTGATGAAATTTTTGTTAAAGATTTTGGTTTAACTCACAAAATTACTGTCCACACAAAAAAATTTGATATAAGAGCCTATTTGGAGAATGTTAATCAATCAACCCAGATGGCAGCACGTGAGTTACGCTATGATTGGTTTAGATATTTACAAGAAAAATATAATTTTAAATGGGTTTTAACAGCACACCACGCAGATGATAATCTTGAAACTTTTTTAATAAATTTAAATAGAGGTTCAGGTATTGAAGGCTTAAAGGGGATTCCTTTGGTAAACAACTCAATTATTCGTCCATTGCTTGCTTTTAATCGTCAAGAATTGCTTTCTTATGCAATAAAAAATAATTTAAAATGGAGAGAAGATAGTAGTAATTCATCATTGGATTATCAACGAAATTTAGTTCGTCATAAAATTATTCCAGTTCTTAAGCAAGTATTTCCTAATCTTATTAAGAGTTTAAATAAAACTCAAAAAAATTTAAAATCTTCCAGTAATCTTATTGATAATCACATTTCAGAAATTGAGGATAATATTATTTCATTTTCTTCAGACGATGAGAAGCATTATGATCTTGCCAAGATTCATTTACTAAAGTCAAAAAAATCATATTTATTTCCACTTTTTGCAAAATATGGTTTCACTGATTGGGATGAGCTTTATAATTTGTTAGAAGCTCAATCAGGGAAGCAAATTAATTCTAATAATTACAGTATTATTAAAGATCGTAAAGTTTTAATATTGCATTCCAAGAATTTTAAACTACCAAAGAGTTTTGTAATTAATTCATTTGATGATACAATCTACATTAAACACTTAAATTATAATTTGAGTATTGATGAATCTTCTGGAGTAGTTGAAAAAAGTCCAAATGTGATTTATGTTGATACTGATAAATTAATATTGCCTTTGCAACTCAGACCTTGGAAAAATGGTGATTATTTTTTTCCGATGGGTTTTAATAAAAAAAAGAAATTAAGTAAACTTTTTAAAGACGAAAAATTATCTTTAGTTGAAAAGTCAAAGGTTATGTTACTTTGCAGTAATAATCAAATTATTTGGGTTATTGGAATTCGTCAGGACTCTCGATTTGTTCCAAACGAATGTACTAATTCTATCAGTAAAATAAGTGTTAAACATGCCATTATTAAGAAGTAATTACAACCCATCAATAATTTTTAAAAGTGGTTTTTTTTCAACAGTTTATTCAGGTTTATTTCGGCATCTAAAAATTAACCAAGACAGAGAACTTATATATTTATCAGATGGAGATTTTTTAGATTTAGATTGGAGTTACTCAAATACACCCACTAAAAAGGTTGCAATAATTTTGCATGGTATGGAGGGAAATGCGCAAAGACCATATGTTTCGGGAGTTGCTAAATATTTGAATCTTAATAATTATGACGCTGTATGTGTTAATTTTAGAGGATGCAGTGGTACAAAGAATAATAAATTTTTTAGCTTCCATTCTGGACAATCTGATGATTTAGTACAAGTAATTGATCATGTATTAGAAAAATATAGTTATGAATTTATTTATTTAAAAGGTATTAGTTTGGGAGGTAATATTGTTCTTAAGTATTTAGGAGAAACTTCAAGTATACCTACTCAAATAAAAGCTGCAATGGCCGTTTCTACACCTGTTGACATAGCATCATCCTCAAATGAATTACATAGATTTAAAAATTGCCTTTTTCACATATACTTTATAATTGGATTAAAATTAAAATTAAAGAAAAAACAACGCCAATTCCCAAGTAAAATATCAAGATTGTTGCTATGGCGTATATGGACGCTTCATTCATTCGACGAGTTATACACTTCTCCCGCAAATGGGTTCAAAGATGCAGCGGATTATTATGATAAATCTAACAGTTTACAATATTTACCTAAAATAAATACCCCAGTTCTGATTCTGAATGCATTGAATGACAGTTTTTTATCAGAAACTTGTTATCCATATGTCATAGCTGAAGATAATCCGTTTATTCATTTAGAAACTCCTAAGCATGGTGGTCATGTAGGATTTATTTTACCTGGTAAAACATATTATAATGAACTGCGTGCAGTGGAATTCTTCTCAAAATTCGATTAAGTTTTTGTAAACAAGATGTAAAGGAAATCCCATTACATTGAAAAACGAACCTTCTATTTTTTTTACACAAACTTGCCCAATCCAGTCCTGAATACCATATGCACCCGCTTTGTCAAGTACCTCAAAATTATTTATGTAAAATTCAATTTCATCATTTTTAATTTCGCGAAAAGTTACTTTTGTAGAATCATTAAATATTTTTTGCTTCTTTTTTGATGTGATACAAACCGAGGTAATTACTTCATGAGTTGATGCGCTCAGACTTTGGAGCATTTCTGCGGCATTTTCCAAAGAGCTTGGTTTACCTAGAGCACTATTATGATGCCAAACAATAGTATCGCCAGTGATCAGTAAATCTTTGGGTTTTAAATCACAATTAAAAACATTCGCTTTAAGAATAGATAAATAATCTGAAATTTGGTGACCCAATAATTTTTCAGGGAAGATTTCTTCAACTGGTCTAACGTTAACCACGAAAGGTACCCCCAATTGTCTTAATAAATCTTGCCTTCTAGGGGAATTAGATGCCAAGATTAAGTTCCAAGACTTTAATTTTTCTTTAAGCATTTACTAGCTGTACTTTGATTCTAAACCATTCGTCCAATGTCCATTAATTTTTAATATTTGTTCAATAATATCTCTAGCAGCCCCTTGTCCTCCGTTTATGTGAGAAATATATTGCGCAGTCATCTTAACCTCTGGAGCAGCATCTTGTGGACAACAAGGTAATCCAACAAATTTCATTGCTGGTATATCAGGTATGTCGTCACCCATATACATAATTTCATTCTTGTTTATGTTTAAATCTAACATAAGTTTTTTCAAGTTTTTAATTTTATTATGAGTTCCTAATATGATGTTTTTTAATCCTAGGCCTTCCAGTCGTTTGCGAACACCTTCATTACTTCCTCCAGATATGATACACACATTAAGCCCTGCATCAACAGCTGCTTTCAATGCAAACCCATCACGCGTATTCATTTTTCTAAGCATTTCCCCATCAGATGTTACTAAAATAGAACTATCTGTAAGGACGCCATCTACATCAAAGACAAGAGTGGTTATATTTTTCAAAAGTGTTTTATAATTTTTTTTAGCCATGAGTATTTTGAATTGATTGCGTTAAAAGTTCGTATATCTTTTTATATTTTGGGGTCTTATCAAGCATTCTTAAATGCTGCTCAATTGTTTTTTTGTCGTTCCGTTTGGCAGGGCCAGTCTGGGCCATATAAGGAGACATTTTATCTAATTTTTGAGTTGTTTCTTTAATTAGTGGTTTTAAAATATCAAACTCTATGCCATGAAGATCTGTCAATTCGTGGGCAATACGAAATAGCTGATTAGTAAAGTTATTGACAAACACAGCAGATAAATGCAAGAATTGACGTTGCTCTGATTGTATAAAATAAGTTGGACTCTCTAATGCGTTAGCTACTTTTTTTAGTAGTTTTCGATCTTTTATGTCAGTTGTTTCAATACAAATTGGAACTTTACAAAAGGGTAAATCTGATGCATCTGAAAATGTTTGTAACGGATAAAAAACACCTTTTCTATTTTTTTTATTAAGATATCGTAAGGCAACACTTCCTGAAGTATGAACAACCAGGCGATTTTCAAAAGGGAGTGCATTTGAAATGGTTTCAACAGCTGAATCACTAACAGCAATAATGTAAAGATCGACAGGCTTCAATTTCATCAGGTCATAACAAAAATTAACATTACTAAGTCCAATTTTCGGGTTAATTTTTGAACGATTGTACCATTGCTCTAGGTGAAGGTTTTCTGCTGCATTAATAGCCTTACAAAACTTTTTCCCGACTTGTCCTGCTCCTATAACTGAAATTGATATCATAAAGCTAAATTACGCCATTCTGTTATGTTTTGAAAGTGAAACTCATCCTTTGTCCTAATTTTTAGTCAAATTACTGTTAAAACGGAATAATAAGAATTACTTTTTTGTAAAAAGTAATTACATTTGTCGCTTACTATATTTTTTGGTTTTAATGCTTAAAAAATTAGCTAATATCCTTTTTTCAAACCGTCTGACAGCTGTGCTGTTCATTACGTATGCTTTGGCTATGGCAGTTGGTACTTTTATGGATCAAGGTCAGAGTACTTCACCAACTCCATATTCAAGAACACTCATATATAATGCTTTGTGGTTTGAGGCAATAATGTTTTTCTTTATAATAAATTTTATTGGAAATATTTTCCGTTATCGTTTACTTAGAAAGGCGAAATGGGCAACTCTAGTACTTCACTTATCATTTATTTTTATACTTACTGGTGCATTTATAACTCGATACTTTGGATTTGAAGGTGTAATGTCTATTAGAGAAGGTGCTACTGAAAACACCTTTTTATCTCAAAAAACTTACCTTACCACCTATATTGATGGAGATTATCAAGTAAATGGTCAGTTATTGCGTCGATCTAAAAGTGAGTTGGTTGATTTTTCACCAAGACTTAATAATGAATATAAATTAAATACCTCTTATGGGGATTCTCCAGTTTCAGTTGAGTTAGTTGATTTTATATCTGGTGCTGAGGAGGATATTATTCCTGAAGAAAACGGAGAATATTACCTTAAATTAGTTGAAGCTGGAGTTGATGCACCTCACAATCATTTTTTAAAACTTGGACAAGTTAGTAACATTCACAATGTACTCTACGCTCTTAATAAGCCAACATCTGGAGCAGTTAATTTAACTTACTATGATGACGGTAGGCTAACTATACAGTCGCCTTTTGACGGTGAATTTATGACTATGGCTACTGGTCAACAGGGTCTTTTATTTAGGGATAGTATTCAACCATTGGCTTTAAGATCTAGATATATTATTGGAAATCAAGCTATTGTATTTCCAAAACCCGTTATTAAAGGGGTTTTCGACATTGTAAAAAAATCAGAATTATTAAAAGGAGATGAAGACGGAATTGCTTTAAAAGTTACATCTAGAGGTGAAACAAAAATAATTAAATTACTTGGTGGTAAAGGAATTAACAATCCTTTTAAACAGGTAAAAGTTGGTGGGCTTGACTTTGCTTTTAAATATGGTTCTAAAATTCTTGAATTGCCATTTAATATTAAGCTAAACGATTTTATTGCAGAACGTTACCCCGGGACTGATAAGAGCTACTCCTCATTTGAAAGCAAAGTAACAGTTTATGATGATAAAGACGGGGAGTTCGATTTTCATATTTACATGAACAATATTTTAAAACACCGTGGATATCGTTTTTTTCAGTCTTCTTTTGATCCCGATGAAAAGGGTACTGTCCTATCTGTAAACCACGATTATTGGGGTACTTGGTTTACATATTTGGGGTATTACTTACTATATTTTGGATTATTAGCTATTCTACTTAGTAATGGTACTAGAATGGAGTTTTTAAGAAAACAACTGGACAAGATCAAAAGAAAAAAAGCGGCCCTTACTATTTTTATTAGTTTTATATCTTTAGGGTTTTCCGCGCAAACAAACCACAATTCAAATCATAAGTTTCAACGACCCAGTCAGCAACAGTTAGATTCAATTTTAGAAAAAAATATTACTCCTGAGGTCGTGGCAGATCGTTTTGGTTCTTTAGTTATACAAGATGCTGATGGTAGAATGAAACCGGTTAATACCTATTCTTCAGAACTTTTGAGGAAGTTATCCAAAAAGGACCACTATAAGGACTACACAGCTGATCAAGTATTTTTGTCTATGCAAGAGAGTCCTCAACTTTGGTATAATATTCCAATTATTTATTTAAAATTAAAAAAAGCTGATACTATTAGAAGTATTGTTGGTATTCCAAAAGATCAAAAATATGCAGCGCTTGTTGACTTTCTCGATAATAATTTAAATTATAAACTAGGACCTTACTTAGAAGACGCATATAGCGCCCAGGTTCCTACAGCTATTCAAAAAGAGTTAAAAACAGCTGACCAACGTGTTAGTCTTCTTTTTAACAATCTTGAAGGTGATGCGCTGCGATTGTTTCCAATTCCAGACGAACTAAACAATAAATGGATTTCACCAAGAGAATTTACACAAAAGGATTTGGTTGTTGAAGATTCTTTGTATGCTAATTTTATTCGTACTGGCTTCTTAGCATACATGTCAACACTACAGAGCGAAAAGACTCAAATGAAAGAATTCACCCAAAGTAATAAATTATTGGAGGCCATCAAGAAAACTCAAGTCAAGTATGGTGGTAATACTATGCTTTCAGATAAAAAAATCAATACTGAAATTACTTACAATAAATACGATATTTTTAAAAAACTTTTCAGTTGGTATATGTATGCAAGTAGTTTGATGTTCGTCTTATTAATTGTTCAAATTTTAAAGGATAAAAGTAAATTTTTGATTGTTTCAATTAATTTTTTTAGAGTTTTATTGTATCTGTTTTTTACACTTCACACAATTGGTCTAATTGTGAGATGGTATATTTCGGGTCATGCTCCATGGAGTGATGCATACGAGTCTATGATTTATGTTGCTTGGGCAACTATGGCATTTGGAGTTATGTTGGGATATAAAAGCAACTTAACATTTGCTTCTACGGCATTCGTTACTGCAATAATTTTAATGATTGCGCACTGGAATTGGATGGATCCTTCAATTGGAAACTTGCAACCAGTTCTTAACAGTTATTGGTTGATGATTCATGTTGCGGTTATTGTAGGTAGTTACGGTCCATTTGCATTGGGAATGATTCTTGGACTTATTTGTTTACTTTTAATGATATTAACCAACGTAAAAAACAAGGAAAGAATGTTATTAAATGTAAGAGAATTGACGATTATAAACGAAATGTCATTGACGGTAGGCCTTGTAATGTTAACCATTGGAAATTTTTTAGGTGGTATGTGGGCTAACGAGAGTTGGGGTCGATACTGGGGATGGGATCCTAAAGAGACGTGGGCATTGATAAGTATTATGATTTATGCCTTTGTTATTCATATGCGGCTTATTCCTGGATTGAGAAGTAGATTGATGTTTAATATTGCATCAATCGTGGCTTTTGGTAGTATTTTAATGACTTATTTTGGTGTTAATTTTTATCTCGCAGGTTTGCATTCTTATGCCAAAGATGATCAAGAAATTAGTATTAATTATATTTTATCAGCCATATCGATAATTACAATTTTAAGCTTCTTTGCTTATTTAAAATACTACAAATTCTACAAGAAATTAAATTAAAGTAGCTCTTTGATTTTATCAAAACTAATTTCTTCATAGTTAGTAATTAACTTGTCAGCCAAACTGTAATTTTGTTCCTTAGAACTCTCGCTTTTGTAGGCTATACAGAAAATACCAGCACTTTTAGCTGCTTTAATTCCGTTTGTTGAGTCTTCAATGACAATGCACTCGTTTGTTTCAACATTTGCAGATTTTACAGCTTTGATGAAAATTTCTGGGTGTGGTTTTGATGCTTTTAAATCAGCACCACTTAATTTATCTTTGAAGTAGTTGTTGAGCTTAAAACGTTTAGTCACATTATTAATTGTAAACATAGAGGCAGAGGAGGCTAAAATGAGTCTTAATCCATTTTTGTGATAATCTTTTATCAGTTTCTCTACTCCTTTAATGAGTTGTAAATTTTTGTCATTAAAAAATAGTTTTGTGAAATTGTTTCGTTTTATTTCAACCAATTCCTCTGGTTTGTGCTTTAAATTAAAATTTTTACAAATTTGTTTACATACAATAAATGTTGATTGTCCTGTAAAATTTGAATACATTTCATTAGGTACTTCAACACCTACTGATTCAAACATTTTAAGATATGCTTTATAATGTAATGGCTCTGTATCAACTATAACTCCATCCATATCGAACAATACTGCTTTAAGCATATTTTATAATTTAATAGCTAAGATAATTATCATTTTTATTTTTTTTTGCAATTATTATTCATATTGATAACATTTTTTTTTATTTTCGAGCTTTAAACAAACGCTTCAATGAAATTTATTAAACTACTAGGAATTACTAATGCACTTTTGCTTATGCTTTGTGTATTAATTATTGTAGTGTCCGAATATTTATTTTTCACAGGAGACCAATTACATGGAATTTTTGTTGGAATTTGGGCACCTATGCTCGTTGGACTTATGATATTTTTTAAACTCTTTCGACTTGGCCGCTAACGATATCGTATTATATTTTTCAATTTTTGTATCCGTATGTGTTGCTGTATGGGCTATTGTACTTATTAAACAGTTTAATGATTTAGATAAGAAATAGCATTTAAAATTATTTCAATGCTTAAAATGGAAAATGGTATAAGCACAATTTGCACCCACTCTGGTTCTGTTGATGACAGCGTTTACGGTGGTGCCATTTCTCCTGTCTATATGTCTACTTCGTATTCATTTACTGATAATATAACTAATCGTTATCCTCGCTATTTTAATACTCCAAATCAAGAATTCTTAGCAAAGAAAATCGCAGATTTAGAAAAGGCTGAATCTGCATTAATTTTTTCTTCAGGAATGGCTGCAATTACTAGCGTTATGTTAATGATTTTGAAATCTGGTGATCATGCCGTTATTCAAAATGATATTTACGGAGGCACTAGAAACTTTATTGTTTCGCATTTTAAATCTTTTGGAATTGAATTTACATTTACAAAGGATCTTACTAAAAATTCATTTAAAGAATGTATTAAAGATAACACTAAGCTCATTTATATCGAAACTCCATCAAATCCTTTATTAAAGTTAGTTGATATTTTTTCTATAGGACAATTAGGTAAAAGTTCCGGGGTATTAACAGTTATAGACAATACATTTGCTACTCCGATCGTACAAAGACCTTTAACTTTAGGAATAGATATCGTTATTCATTCTGCTACTAAGTATTTTGGTGGACACAGTGATATAACAGCCGGAGCGGTTGCTGGGTCAAAAAATAATATTGATAAACTTTGGAATCTAGCTAAAGATTTTGGAGGAAATTTAAGTGACTTTTCTGTTTGGATGCTTGAACGAAGCATGAAAACACTCGCTATTCGAGTCAAAGCACAACAAAAAAATGCTAAAAAATTAGCTCGCTTTTTAGAATCGCATTCGGCAATTGAAAAAGTTTATTACCCTGGCCTCAAATCCCACCCAGATTATAATTTGGCAAAAACTCAAATGAAAGGATTTGGAGCTATGATAACTTTTGAATTAAAAAAAGAATATGATGCAATTAAGTTTCTTAATGCCTTAAAATTAATTAAGCACTCAGGAAGCTTAGCTGGAGTAGAAAGTACAATGATTTTACCAAGTAAGTCTTCACATTGCTTACTTTCTGAAAAAGATCGATTATCTCAAGGTATTTCAGATCAACTAATCAGGTTTTCAGTTGGAATTGAAACTAAAAAGGATTTAATTCATGATATCGAACAATCATTAAATATTGAAAGTTAAAAATATGAAAATAGATATTCTTGCTTTTGGTGCTCATCCCGACGATGTTGAATTGAGCTGTGGTGGAACTATACATAAGTCAATTGCTATGGGTAAAACAGTTGGGATTGTAGATTTAACTGAAGGTGAACTTGGAACTAGAGGTGATGTTAAAACAAGAGCTAGTGAATCTAATAATGCAGCTGACGTTTTAGGTGTTAATTTTAGAATTAATTTAAAAATGCCAGATGGTTTTATAAATGGTTCAAAGCAAGATCAATTAAAGGTAATAGAATTGATTAGAGAATATAAACCAGAGATTGTTTTTTGCAACTCTGTTGATGATAGACATCCAGATCACTCAAAAGCTAGCAATTTAGTACGCGAAGCTTGTTATCTGAGTGGTTTGATTAAAATAATAACTAAAGATTCAAAAGGATCAGTTCAAGACTCTTGGCGACCCAGAGCAGTTTATAGTTATATTCAATGGAAATCGTTAAAACCTGACTTTGTTGTCGATATTAGTTCGTCAATTGATACTAAAATGGATGCTGTTATTTGTTATAAATCACAATTTTATAATCCAATTAGTTCTGATCCAGCAACACCAATATCAACTAGAAATTTCATTGAGAGTGTTCGTTATCGGGCTGCAGATTTAGGTCGCTTAGTACATGTTGATTATGCTGAAGGGTTTATAAGTAATAGAATTATTGCTGTTGATAGTATTTTTGATTTAAAATAAAATTAGAAAAAAACTTTTGTGAAAAATCATAATTCTTATACATTTGCCCTTTGCAATTATAGATATTAAATGGTGGTTGTAGCTCAGCTGGTTAGAGCGCCTGATTGTGGTTCAGGAGGTCGTCGGTTCGAGACCGATCTTCCACCCAAAATTAGTCCTTTCTTTGAAAGGGCTTTTTTTATGCTCTAAACCAGTTGTGAAAAGCAAACTACTTTACTTCAGCACTTAGAAATAACTCAGCCAAATATACTAAAAATCTTGGCACTCATTTGGCACTATTGCTTTTCCCAACAGGCTTTGTTCCAAAGCTACTGAGCTAATTAAAACTTTTATTACCTTGTGGAAAAATATCAACTAATGAAAAAAATCAAGATTTTATTCTCGGCACTCTTCATATTATCCTTATTCACTTGTGTAGGATGGATATGTAATGTGCTTGGGTGTTAAACATAAATTGAAACTAATTAAATGAAAAAACTACTCTTACTCTCCGCTTTATTAATCTTCAGTTGTAGTTATGGGCAGAAAATTAAGCTTTCCAAGCTTGATACAACTAAATTTAAAGTTGTACAATATAAATACATTACTCCAATAGAATATCAACCAATAGAATATCAACCAATAGAATATCAACCAATAGAATATCAAATTGTTGAGCCTGTTGAGCTTGTAGAAATGAAGTTCGATACAACTAAATTTAAAGTTGTACAATATAAATACATTACTCCAATAGAATATCAACCAATAGAATATCAACCAATAGAATATCAACCAATAGAATATCAAATTGTTGAGCCTGTTGAGCTTGTAG
>Ga0209503_10000343_pt1 | contig 30499 bp, 32 predicted proteins | sample SouAtlMetagenome_2_FD_187448 | JGI IMG/M metagenome (GOLD analysis project Ga0209503, IMG submission 187448) | Marine eukaryotic phytoplankton communities from Atlantic Ocean - South Atlantic ANT15 Metagenome (SPAdes) (version 2) | ecosystem: Environmental > Aquatic > Marine > Oceanic | place... | reverse complement strand
AATGGTGTATCATCATTATCATCAGTAAATTCTAAATCCTCTCTTGTTACTTCTTCTCCATGTTCTATTTTGTCAACAATTTGTTTTAATTGATCACTCATTATATATATAATTTAACAAAAAAAAATATAAATCATTAGAAACTACATATTTAAAGATATTATATAGTAATTAATATATAAGTTGATTTATGTCTATTTGTAATAAGGGATGTGATAATAAGGGATTTGGAACTGAAAATAATGATAATATATCCTTAATTAGTAATCAAAGTTATACATCATTAAATTCTATTGATACAAGTTCGAAGAGTTATGATGATAATTTTAATGAAATAAGAAAAGATTCAATTGATAGTATTGGTAATGAGCTATTTATTGTTAATCAATTAAAAAATGAAATTAATGAAATACGTATTGAACCAAAACAAACAATACGACGTAGAGAACGCGAACCACAAATTTATTTAAGTAGTTCACCAAAAATAAATGACGTAATAGATATAATACGTAATACTAATATTACACCTACTTTTAAAAATATTCTAGATATAAATAACGACTATATAATTAAAACAAAGGAGTTGGATAATAAAAAAAATTGAATTGTATGTATCCAGTTTATGTCTGTAATATAATTGAAAATGCAAAGAACTAATCCAAAAAGAAATAGAAAACCACCTGTAAGATTTACTGATGAGCAATCTGCTCTAATGGGAAGAGATGATAATGGAAAGATAAATAAATATCATTATAGGAAGAATCCTTATGACAGAGAATATGAAGGTCATGATTATGATTATATACATGAAACTAATGAAATTTGTTCAGTTATCAATCAAAATTCGAATACAATATCATGCGGTTACGAAATAAATAATTTTGTTGTTGAAAATGATGATGATATATTTGAAAAAGACTACGAAGATGAAGAGGAGGAAGAATTAGAATTTGAATTTGAAGATAGCGAAGAAGAGGAAGAAGAATTTGAAGATGAAGATAGTGAAGAAGAAGAGGAATAAATATTAATAACTAATAAATAATAGTAATTAATATTAATTAATATTATTTTTTATTTAGATTCTTCTATATGTTTTTTTGTGTTTTCTAGATTTTGTTGATTTCTTTTTTAATTTTCTTGATTTTCTTACTTTTCTTGTTTTTCTACCTCCTTTTGTTGGTTTTCTATTTAAAATACCTCCATTTTCTTTACCAAGATACCCCTTGATTTCATCATTAATTCCTCTTCTTGTATAATTATTTACTTGGCTAAGATGTCCGTTAACTCCCTGTTTTATTGCTTCTCTTTTTTCAGCTTCTTTTCTCTCTTGTTTTCTCATTTTCTTTCTTTCTTCTGTAAAATAAACATTATCATTACCTCTTGCATTTGAATACTTTATTCTGTCTGGATTAATTGGATGTTCCATTTTATATTATATAAATAATTTATTTTTTCAACTTTTTTTTTGTTTTACTTTTCTTTTTTATAAATTTTCTGTTTTTCTTACTACCTCCACCAATGGCCCAATTATTTGTAAAGGCACTTAATGCCTCATTAGTATCATATCCACCTTCTATTTTTGTAGCTTTACCATTATGTATATGATATACTTCATCTGTGTTTCCGTGATCAACCATATCATTAGCCTGCACATAAGAAAAATGAACAAATATATTTTGATTTATTAAAAATTCTAGTATAATATCCTTTACATCATATTTGTTTGGTTTATAATGTCCTGATTGATTAGTTATAGTTAGTTTACTAGTAGCAGATTCCCATATAAATTCCCCAGCAGCTAATATTGCTTTACTACTATCACGATCACCAGCTATTAAAGCATGATTTGTTGGACGACCATCAGGTTCAGCTTCATCTAAATACATGAAAACTGTTCCTTCAGTATCCATTAAAATTATAAATATATACCATTCATCATGTATACTATGTAAATTAAAATTATCATTTTCACTAAATGCATATCTGTATATATGTTTTTCCTCGGGGGTATAATCATCTGGATCTAATTGATATACATTTCTAACTCGTCCCCTCCACGTGACATTCCGTGTCGATAGATGTCCACCTTTCATTTTTCTACTTTGTTTTTTAACTTTTTTACGACCATATTTACAATGTTGTTTTTGTGAAAATCCTTTTGGTTTTTTACAATTAATACTTTTTTTATATTTTTTTGTCCATTTTCCTCCTTTTATTGATTGTCTTCTTATTGATTGTCTTTTTTTTGATGGTCTTTTATATTTTTTTCCTATATGAAATTGTATTGGTTGTTTAGCTTTATTTTCATTAAATACTCCTTTCTGTATTTTTTTAGGATTTTCATTATTATTATTTCTAATTGATATACTAGTTTCATGTTGTATTTTACGTTTATTACCAAATATTTGTTCTATTCCTTGAATTAGTATAGTATCTAATTCTCTTGAATCATCTCTTACAACATGATATAATAAATCAAAAGTAATATATTTATTTTCTCTAATATATCGTGTAAAATTAGTTGCTGATGGAAAACCATCTTGTTGGATATTACAAGTACAACTATCAGTAATAACATCATAATCTATATCCATTGTTGATTCTTCCTTTTTTTTTTGAGGATCAAATAAAATTATTCTATCTTCAATTTTTGCAATAATAACAACATGACCTAGACCTTTTTCTTTGGAAAAACAAGCTAACGTATATTCATCATTTTTCAATTCTTTTTGTAACATATATAAAAATTGATAATGTAATGTTGATGGTGTTAATGTTATATATGAAATTTCAATAGGTACTAATTTTGTAAGTAATATCATATCTTTTTCTTCTTCTGGCCATTTTTGTTTATTAATAATTTCTTCTAAGTATGTTTGTGTTTCTGCAGGGTTCATACCAATACCACGTTGTATTACCTTTTTAACCATTGTACTATTATTTGTATTACTAGTTCCTTTAAAAAAAATACCACACTGGACAGCACAATCATGATGATTTACACCATTTGAAATATTTCTTCCAAAAGGTCCTAGCCATCCTGCCATTTTATCATGTGCATTTTTAGCTTTAATAACTTTTACATTTTTATCCGCACCCATTTTACTTTCTAATATTGAAAGCCAATTTGCTCTAGAATTATTGATTGTGTCAATGCCATAATGTTCCCTTGCTATTATTTCAAATTTTTCTTCATATGGAATAACATTGGCTAAAAGTTGTGGTTGTTGTGTACTATTATTTGCCATTAATATAATATTACAATAAAAAATAATATTATATAATTTTATATATTTTTTTATATCTAAATATCTAAACTAACAGTATTTTTATCACTTCCTTTTCTACGCTTAGTTTTTTTAGGTCCAGTTGCTTCCATTTGTAACTCACGTAAATCATTTAAGCTTATTGTACTACCTTCTTCTGTTTTAGCATCTTCAGCTTGTATTTGTGGAATTTTCACATCTTTAATTTCACGTGTATTTGACACTGTTGGTGTTACATTTAAATCTTTATCATTCGCAAAAGGATCACGTAAATTAGATGTTGTTAATAAACTTGGTGGCTGTTTTGGCATTGATTTGGGAGTTTGTGGTGGTTGAGGTTTTTGTTTTAAACCGCCTAACAAATCACTTATATCGCTTGGTCCTTTCATATCAGGACGTCTTGTTGATGATCTTGCTGGAGGTGCAGGTATTGCTTTCAAACTTTCTTCGATTGTTGAAAAATCATTCATTGGTACAGCATCATCTAAACCTTTTGCACGTCTTATATCGGGTCTATTAGATTCGGGTTGATTAAATGTTGCATTTCGTCGTTGAGGTGGAGCCATTTCTTGTGTTGCCATTGGTGGTGGTGGTGGTCCTGTATTACGTGAAACAGGTGGTTCTGGATTCATTACATTATTCATAAATCCTGAGAATCCTGGATTTGTATTACCCATAGAATTTACTGCTGCACGATTAAATTCTTGCATTAAATCAGGATTTTGTCTTAATACATCATCCATATTCGGCATTGAACTTTTAAACATTGTATTTGTCATATGAACCATCATTCCACTAGCACCTAATTGGAATAATAATTTAATTTCTGGTGCCATTTGTGCTGTAGATTTATATTTTTCATGTAATTCAGCAAAAATTTCATCGTAATCACTAATATTTTCACTAAATTGTTCACCCCATCCATCTAATTTAATATCAAAAGGATCAAAACGTCCATTCATAAATTCTACACCATTAATTAATGCTGCCAACATATTTCCTTGAAATTTAATGGAATTTTGCCTTTCTTTTTCTGACATAACCATATCATATTCACCCATCATCTCACTAAGATTACTATCCATGTTATATTTTTTTGTAAGTTCTACACCTTTTTTCTCCAATGCTTCTAATTTTCTTAAATAATTAAATTTTTCACGTAGTGTTTCTTCTTTATTTAGTGAGGGTTTTTTTGAAATATCAGCATTTGGTGTAACAGGAATATCATTAAATTGTGCAAATCCATCCCAAGTTTTCATATTATCACTACTTTCACGTGTAGCTTCTCCAATTGTAGGTGGTTGTTGTACTTTTGATGAGTCAAGATCATCAAATTTAACAGTTAAAGGTTCTTCACTAAAACTGTCAATAACAATAGGTTTTGCTTCATTATTATCTGTAACACCAACCAAATCATTTAATTCACTTTCTAGATTGTCTAAATCATTTAAATCTATATTTGTACTTTCACCACCACTTTTTTCTTTTTTTTTATCATTCATTAATAATTCGATACCACCACCAAAATTTGCTGATTTTAATCCGTCATTAGCTCCTATTTCAATAATTTCAGGTTCCATTTATGAATATATTAGAACTTTTATTTTTAAGTATTACGTATTAATAATATATTAACAACCAATATATTATTATTATTTATTTTGAATATAATATAAACCTTGTAAAAAAGAATCTGATAAGTCATCTTTTTTTTTATGTTTTTCAAATACATTTAACCATTCACTTTGTAAATTATTTCCCATTAGTATTTCTTTAGTTTTCTCTATTCCTAATTTTTTTCTATCATTATAACTAGATTTTTTTTCATCAAATAATTTTAATTTATTTTCAGATGACATAAATTCAATATCACTATTTGTTTTCATAATGAAATATTGAGTTATCATACCCTGTAATGTTTTCATTCTATTTGCAATGGGACTTATTTGATTTTCTATTACTACTTTATCCAGATCCATATCACAAGCAAATAATACATCAAATTTTTGTTTCATTGTTCTTCCAATTTCTATTAAATTAATTTGATCTGCCTTAATACTTGTAATTGGTTCATAACAATTGTCTTTAATATAACTACTAATATCATCTAATAATTGATTTTTGTTTTTCTTTTTATCATAAGGTATATCATATTTTTCTAATAAAGCATATAAATCTTTTACTTTTAATTTTTTTATTTTACTTATATTTAATTCACTTGTTGGTATAATAAATTTGGTTGCATGTTTTTTACAGCAAAAAAAATCATCCTTTTTATATTTTGCTAACTTGTTACAATTCCCTCCTTTCATTTGATGACAACAATAATTTTGTTTTTCTTCACATAAATTTAATACATCCCATTTTAAAATATTCCATTTATCACTATTATCATATTGAATAAGACAATAACCTAAATTTTTCATGCCAACATCAATACTTAATAATTTACTCATATTAATAGTATTTATTTCTTTTAATATATAACAACGAAAATAATGATAAAAAAAAAAATCGATTAACTATATTGTCTGGTCTTGATATATTAAATAAAAATAAAATGAGAGTAGTTAATCTTGTTACAGCTGATTTGTATAATATTATACCTGAAAATGTCGAAGAAGATAAATTCATTAATTTAAAAAGAAAAATAAAGAAAGATATTATTGATACAATACCATATTCACCAATTGAAATGATACAAAGTGATTGGTTTTGGAATAAATTATCTAATCTTGTAAATGCTACTATTACAAAAGAAGATTATGATAATATTCAATGGTGTAAACAATTCATTGATATATTTCAAGATCCTAATTATAAAAAAGATTGTCCAGAATATCATTTTTAGTTATTTTACACCTTTTCACATTTCAAACGCGTTTTTATTTTATGTGTTCTTTATAAATTTTATAATCGGTCAACATTTGTTGATAACAAGCTCTGACACTATTTCTTGGCGTTTTTAATCTTTCCCATTGGTATGGTGCTAAACGTTGAACATATAAATACAACTTTTTCTTACCCATATCGCCGCACCATTTATCTAAATCTTGTCTTGTTCGTATATTTTCAATTGACAAAATAAACTGAATTGCTGATTTAATATCCATTATATTTTTAATTTACACTTTAGTATTATTAATTATTTTTGTTTCAATTTTTTATTTTAACCTTTTCACATTTCAAACGCCGATTATTTTTATAAAAAATTGAAAATTTAGTTTCTATCATTCATATTCATAAAAATGGATTCGTTATATTTTATAAAAGATTACTTTAAAATATTTGTTGATACTACTGCAACTCCTGTGGGATTTTATTCACTATGGATGTGTGCAAATTATGTTGCGTCATATTTCTACAACGAATATTGTGTTCCAAAAACACTAATAGGATTTTTAATGTCACCAATTTTAACTGTAACACCTATATGTAAATCATTATTATGGGTTCAAACTAATTCTGTTGAAACAATGTCAAATATGTGGGTAGCATTTGGAACATGGATTACATTAAATATATTAAAAACAAAATTATAAAACAAAAAATATTATTATAATATATTAATATGGAAAATAACATAAATAATATAAATTTGGTAGATGAAAATATTTTTTTTAACTTAGATAATTTATTAGAATTAGGTTCACAAAATATTTCAAAATTAGCTATATTTATTTTTATTATTGCTGGTAATTATGCGAATGATACATTTTCTTGTAGTTTAAGACTACTAATTCGTGATAATATGATAATTAAGCATATTATTGGATTATTTATTGTATTAATATTTATTGGTTTAACACAGGAAAAAATGAAAATAGGGAATAAAATATTATTATCTATTTTTTTGTATATTTGGTATATTTTTATGATGCGTTCACCTAGAACAATAACATTAATTGTAATAGGCATAATTATTGTTTTGTATATTATGCAAGAATATATGAATGATTTAAAATTAATGATTGATGATAATAAAGATAGTCTTGAAGAAATTGATTCTAAAAATGTTCAATTAACAATATACAATTTAACATTATTAAGAAATGCTTTATTCGTTATATCGGTTGTATTATCAACATTTGGATTTTTATATTTTTATTTATATAACAAAAAAGCTTACAAAACTAATTTCAAAACTTATAATTTTTTCTTGGGAATGAATGATAATGAATGTTTTTCGAAATATGGTAATAATAAAAAGATTTAATTTTTTTTAGATATAATATCACATTTATGAGTTTCAAATTCTCGTAATTGTATTACAACTTTATCACCTATTTGTAAATTTGATTGTCGTCTAAGCAATCCTCTTAATAAACCTATACGATCAATTTTATCATTACATTTTAATTTATATCTACCATCACCTAATATTTGTATAACTTCACCATTTTTTTCTTCAGGCATTTCACTCATTTCATTTAATTATAATACTAGTTATTTAAATGAAATCAATTTTTAAAAAATGTACTCATGTTAGTTGGATACATATAACATCCATCATCATGTTGATATAACCACCAATTATCTCTAGGATGTGTAACTTCTTGTTCTTGCAGTTTAGGTGTTGCCTCTGTATTCCAATACCTAAAACATTTTTTTTCAGGCAATGGCCACTCACCAACGTTAATAGGTAATCCTATCTTAAACCTATATCTCTCTTCCCGTTCTGTCATGTAATAGAATTTTTCATCCATAATCCAATATTCCTCTACAGCATTATTTAAATTTTCTATTTGCTTGATAACGTTTTTCATGTTTAATATATATGCATCATGATATTCATATATCGTTTTTACTATTTCTAACGGCAATATATTATTCAATAATTTAAAAGACATTTTTTTAAATAAAAATAAAAATAACAATATTAAAAATCGATTTTAAGACAAAATATATAAAAATTGAAATTATTAATATGATATTATATTAATAATAAATGAATAGTGACAGTGACTCTGAAGAATCTATAGATTATAAATCACATGAAATTACTGTTACAGAATATTATGAAAATAATAGACGTTTAAGCGACAGAAGACGTGGTATTATTAACCCACAATCATCAAAAAGAACAGTAACACCTATACCTTTTAATACATCATATGTAAATAATAATTTACCACAACATGAAGTATCATGTAAAAAAAAATCTTGGTTTTTATATATATGTTGTTTTAAGAGAAATTAATACTAAAGTTACCCGGTTTTTTTAAAAAAAAAAAAATAAAAAAAAAATTTTTGGACATTTATTTTTGTCCATTTTTTATTTTTGCAAATTTTTTTTTTATAAAAAAAAACCGGGTTTTTTGACTTACACTAAAATGGTTTAAATGTAGTTTTTTGTAGAAAAAAATGTTACCATGATTTTTTTTTTATAAAAATATTTGTTAAAAATCGGCGCTTTTTATGTTTCCATATATTAAGGAAAATGGAAACAAAAATTACGCCTTTTACGCCGAAAAACGCCGAAAAATTTTCTTGTAAAAAATGTAACTTTACATGCTTTAAAATTAGTGATTGGGAAAGACACCTTTCCACACTGAAACACGAACGGAAACGCTTGGAAACATTTGGAAACAAAAAAAACGCCGAAAAAAATTCAAATCAATATCAATGTGAAAATTGCGATAAAGTATATAAAACACGGTCTGGTTTCTGGAAGCACAAGAAAAATTGCAAAAACAAGAAAGAAGACATAAATGAAAAAAATAGTGATAATAATATTGATTTACAGAATATTTCTACAAATGATATGGTATTACAATTAATAAAACAAAATAATGAATTACAAAAGCAAATAACAGAAATTATACCAAAAATAGGGGATACAAATTGTAATAATACAAATAAATTTAATATGAATATATTTTTAAATGAAAAATGTAAAGATGCTATACCATTGATGGATTTTGTAAATAATTTAAAATTAACAATAGATGATCTAGATAATGGAGGAGAAGAAGGTTTTGTAAAATGTATAACAGATGTATTTACAAGAGGGTTGAATCAATTAGATGTAACTAAACGACCAATACATTGTAGTGATATTAAAAGGGAAATTTTATATGTAAAAAATGATGATCAATGGGTAAAAGATGATGGAGATAAAAGTTTAGTGTCTGGTGCTATTAATCTTGTAAAAAAAGATGCTGATAACTTTTTTCATAATTACATAAAAGAAAATCCTGATTGTTGGAAAAGTGGTAATTCAAAAAATCAACAATTTATGACAATGATGTCTAATAGATATGGAAATAGTGATAATAAAATAAATGAAAATAATACAAAAAAAGTAATAAAAAATATAGCAAAAGAAGTTTTAATTGAAAAGGAATAATTATAAAAATTGATTTAACATTTGTCATATTATTTTTTATTATTAAAAATGTTATACAATTTTATTATTTATATGTGTATTCCTTTAACGATTATTAGCACTGCTTTTATCTATTTTAAAATATCATATGATATTTATAAATATAGTAGTAGAATAATATTAAATAATTATTCTACAAATTATTATTATTCTTACGAATATTACAAAAATAGTGATTGGAGAATTCCATTAACTTTTAGTATAATTTATTTGTTAATTGTATTAAATGGTAAGTATTTAATGCAAAATAGTAACCCTAAAAATATTGATACAATCATGTTATGGTATAATCTTTATCAATGTCTTGTTAATGGTATTACAGTATACGTAATGGTTGAAAATATTTTAAATAATCCTGATTTTAATTTATTAGGTAATATGAACAATAATATTAATTTATCATATTGGGTTTGGTTACATTATACTAATAAATATATAGAATTATTAGATACAATGTTTATGATTCTTCGAAAAAAATTTAATCAAGTTTCTTTCCTACATTGTTATCACCATGTATTATTAATTTGGGCTTGGTTTTTAGTGATAAAAGTAAATCCAGGAGGAGATTCTTATTTTGGTGCAATGATTAATAGTTTTATACATGTAATAATGTATACTTATTATTCTATGCCTATAATTGGAATTAAAGTTCCGTTATTTATAAAGAAAATGATTACAAATTGTCAAAAATTACAATTTTGCGTATGTTTATCACATTCAATATATGTAATATATGATGGTAAATTACCTATTATTCTTCCTTTAACACAAGCTTTTGTAATGATAAATATGCTAATATTATTTACACAATTTAGTAGAAAAACATATGGAAAAATAAAAGAAAATTAAAAAATAAAATTAATAATAATAATCATGATTTTATTTTTTTACATAAATTTTAATAACGAAGAAAAGGGATAAAGTTAAAAAAAAAGATGTCAATACATATTCATGTGAATTTATATAGAATTTATTGTTAGTGTTATTAGTAAATTCTCTACTTGTATCAGTATTTTTGCTACAATATATTAAATACATATTAGGTGTATTATCATATATTATATTGTATTTTTGATCTACCTTAGTATGATCACCACAGTTGTAAATATTCATTCCTATTCCGCATAGACCTATCGCAATTTTTTTTATATTTGTTTTATCTCCATATATAATTTCATTATTTTTAATAGTAATTTTTTGACCTCTTGGGAAAGATATAATTGAATTATTTTTATTTTTATATTTTTGTAATTTTTCAATAAATGTAGGGTTTAAAGCATCATCATCATCTAATCTTAATGTACAATATTGATCACATGTAATTTCAGTTTTATTAAATTCTTTAAAAGATTTTATAAAATAAATTTTAATATTATGATATTTTTTAGTAATATTTAATAATCTGTTTTTATATTCATTTGACATATACTCACTAGCATATATTTCCCATAAATAATTTTGGTTTGTTTGATTAATTATTGAAGGTAATGTAATTTTTTCAAATGTATTAAATTTTTCTTCCATTCTTTCTTTTGAAAATAATTTTTCTTTATATTGATGAAAATTTTTTTCATTTCGTGTTAAACGATATTGTTTATGATCATAATCTAAAATAGAAAATCGTGTAATAATATATGTTTTCATATTTTAATATATATAATATGTTATATATTAAAAAATGTGTCAATGCCTTAAAATTAACATTATATTCCCACCCATTGCAGGACTCGAACCTGCAACCTCATGATTAGAAGTCATACGCGCTATCCAATTGCGCCAAATGGGCACTTTATTATAAAACATTTAACTTTATAAAAAAATTATAGCGGAAGGAGGTTTCGATCCTCCGACCTTCTGGTTATGAGCCAGACACGCTTCCTCTGCGCCATCCCGCTAAATTGGAACAGCCCGGCATCGATCCGGGTACCTCTCGCATGCTAAGCGAGCGCTCTACCACTTGAGCTACAGTCCCAAAAGACGCTTCCCTGCGCCATATTGTTATAAAATTTGATATCCATGGGATTCGAACCCATGCCCGAAGACCAGTACCTTAAACTGGCGCCTTAGACCACTCGGCCAGGATACCAAAAGCTCCCACTGGGAATCGAACCCAGGTCGCCAGATTCAAAGTCTGGAGTCGTAACCATTGGACCATGAGAGCAAAAAAGTGCACGAAGTGGGATTCGAACCCACGAAGCAATTGCACGAGATCTTAAGTCTCGCCCCTTTGACCGCTCGGGAATCCGTGCTTATTACTCTTCCAAGAGGGGTCGAACCTCTGACCTCGCGATTAACAGTCGCACGCTCTAACCAACTGAGCTATGGAAGACTACAAATTTTTCCCTAATATAAGTTCATTTAGTTTTTAATCCAGGACACACCACGTGGAGGCGAACTATTTTATGTCCCATAAGTGCTTCCTGAGGGACTTGAACCCTCGGCCTTTGCTTTGCTAAAGAGCATTAATTTCTGCCGTATAAGAACAACGCTCTAACCAACTGAGCTAAGGAAGCAACTCTCTCAAGAGGGGTCGAACCTCTGACCTCGCGATTAACAGTCGCACGCTCTAACCAACTGAGCTATGAGAGATAGTTTCCCACACGGGGAATTGAACCCCGACCTCGGCCTTGAAAGGGCCATATCCTAACCATTAGACTATGTGGGATGGTGCACGAAGTGGGATTCGAACCCACGAAGCTGACGCAACAGATCTTAAGTCTGTCCCCTTTGACCACTCGGGAATCCGTGCTTTTTACTCCATCAATATTTCTTAATACCACATATTACTTACCTTTTTATTTTTTAATAGACATTATTATATGTTACAGACAAATCGATTTTTTTTTAAATACCGCCCATTTTTTGGCATCAATTAAAAATTAAATCAACTTTTTTTTTTATTTTAATTAAATCCTCCCCATTTTTTTACAAAATTAAATTTTTTATATTCTCTATAACCTTACTAGACAATTTACGTTTATTACCTTTTCCATCAAATATATAAAAATTATTTAAACAATCTAAATTATTATTTAAAGCCATAATTAAGTTTGGAATATTTTCATATTTTTCAATTATTGATTTAGCTATAGTGGAACTAATATATGGTATTTGCATTAACATTATAGTCCATATATTAGATTTGTTAATATTTTCATGCTTTTGTTTTTTTATACATTGAATATATTCATTATTTAAATTATTTGTTGATTCAATATTTTCAACGTTATTTATAGCTTTATAAAAGGGCATCCTGTTATCTTTTTCTCTCAAAAATTTTTTTAAAAAATAGTAAATGATATTAGAAGTATCATTTAAACCTTGACTAAATAAACAACTAAATCCTTGATAATAGTAGAGAGAAAATACAGCAGAATATAACGTAGATGGATTTTTAAATTGCGCATATGTTGATATATTTCCTTCAATTATAAACATAATGTTATGATTATGTACTTTATCAATTTGCATTCTTAAACATTGTTCTTTATATCTACTATCTTTTATACTACTTTCCAAATCATTTAATGTTTTTCTCTCAAATATAATATAATCTTCGTTATTATCATCATTAGTAATTGATATATCTCCTAACAAAAGATTATCAATCTTTACTTTCAAAATTTCTGAGAGAGAAACATCGTCATCTATTAACTTTGTTAAAATTGGTATTAATTTTTTCTCTCGATAATCTATTTTTAAAAACATTATAAATATTTATATTTAATTTTTAAATAAGAAAAATTAAAAATATTATTATAAAATATAAATGAAATTAATATTAAAAATTTCTATTATCATGATAATAATTGATAGTATATGGCTTAATTTTTTTATGGCAAATATATTTGGAAAGATGATAAAAAAAATAACAGGTAAAAATATTGAATTAGATTTGTTAGCAGCATTTTTAGCTTATTCATGTATGGTTTTAGGTGTACGTTATTTAGGTATTCCAAATATTAGAGATAAACATATTTTAAATGATTCTATATTTTATGGTACTTTGTTAGGATTATTATCATTTGGTGTATTTGATTTTACTAATAAAGCAATTATTCCTGGTTATACATGGAGTGTTACATTATTAGATATAACTTGGGGGTGCATTTTAAATATTTTAACATTATATTTAACAAAAACTATACCTTTTCTATAAACCATTATCATACTCTTTAATTTCATCATAGTAATTTTTATTGACAGAATTATCATTAAAAGTTATAACAAACTTTAAGATCTCTCTATCGCCACTAATTGATGGTGTTACTCTGTGTTTAATTGATGAAGGTGTAACACACACAAGAGTATTAGGTTTTGTTTTAATTTTTTGTAACTTACCATACATATCTATATATTCAAACAAAGATTGTGAAGTATTTGATAATGTTAAAACACATTCATAATACCGACCATTAAATATATTTTTATCAATATGCCATAACATCCCCTTTGATTTTGAATCATATATTCTATATTCTATTGGAAAATTATTTGTATTATATTTTTGATTGAGACTATTTTCTAATAAATATTTTAATTCATATGTATGTAACAAATTTGTTAATTCAGTGAATTTTATATTATTATTATTTTTATACATATATGTTTTTCGTTCTGGTACTCTTTTATCGTATGTAATTTTCCCTTTTGTTTTTTTAATATAATTACTAATCTCATTGAATCTTTCAGTAGAGTAAAAATTTTCTAAAATAATAACATCATTATCGTATTTTGTAGAATAATGTAAATTTATAAAAATTATTAACAATAATGTAAAAGAAAATATATATTTTTTATACATAACTATAATATATATATATTATTTATAATCATCGCAATCATCACAATCATCACAATACCACCCTAATTCACTTAATTCATTTTTTTGCTCATCAAAACAATCAAGACATAATATTTTATCCTCACTATTTTCCTTTGTAAATATATACACATTGTGATTCCAACAATCAACTGATTCACAACATTCACTACAATACTCATAACGTGTTTCGTCGCAAAAATTATTATCTAAATTATCAATATTTTGATCCCATTTTTCAATTACAAAATTATTATTTTCATTTATTTTATTTGTTTCAGTCAAACACCAATTATTATTAAGTACCGGAAAAAAGGTATCGCAAACATAACTTTCTTTTAATCGTGTAATAATACATTGTGATACATAAAAATTTTTTAAAAATAAATCATAAATTTTCTCACCACCAATAATCCATGTTTCGTCTAAATTATTATTAATACAATATTGAATAATTTCATATTCATTATTAAAAAAATAAGCACCATCTTTTGAATACATTTTGTCATTGACTAATGAATTTGATAATATAATATTCATTCTATTTTTCAGTGGTTTACAACCAATACTATCCCAAGTTTTTCTACCCATTACTATAGCATTATTACCGTTACCTTTTGTAGTATTCGAAAAATGTTTTAAATCTTCTTTTATATACCAAGGTATCTTGCCGTTATATCCTATTCCATTATCATTACATACAGCAACTATTATATTTATCTTCATTTATTTTATAAATAATTTAATATTTAAATATTTATTTATGTATTAAATTATAAAATATCATAATTTATTAATTAAATGAAATTAAATCTTACTAAATTTTTGATTAAAAATATAATAGCTCCCCATGGTGTAACTGATTTAACACATAGTATACAGACAAATAATGTAGAAAACTTATTACGTTTAGAAGTATTAAATTTAGGTTTTTGTGAACTTATGACAAATGTTTTTCATTTTAATAATTTATACGACATTATATTTTTTTTATTTACAAGTATACATTTTAGATATGATTTTCCAAATATTACATATAATAAAATAAAACTTCCAAAATATTTTTCTAGTGCATCTTATATATTTATTTGTTTGTTTTTAGATAAGATATTACCATTTCATTTAGGTTTTGATTTTTTAATATATTATATGTCTTTTATCCATGTTCCAAATCATTATAAAAACAATTGGTTTCATATTGACAAAGAATTTACTTTAAATTTACTGGTTTTAACATTTACAATTGTATTAATAAATGCTATTTATCAATATTATCCAAATAATATAGTTAATGATGATTTTGTAAATATATTTAAATCCATTATAATAGCACATGTATTGTATCAAGAAATATACATTTTTGAAAAAAAAAAAATTGAATAATCAATTTAAATATTTTCATATAATTTATACAATGAATAATAAATTATATGAAAAAAATTATACAAAAATTGTTGAATCACAATATGGAAAAAAACGTGATTTAAATTATGACAATATTCTAGAAGAAGAAATTAAATTATTTCATAATTATAGTATTGAAAACAGAATAAATATGACACAATACAACACATATAGTATAGATCCTATAGGTTGTAAAGATGCAGATGATGCTTTTAGTATATATATAAAAAATAATAAATTATTTTTAGCTATTCATATTGCTGACCCAACAGAATATATTCCTATTCATAGTGAGTTATGGAAAGATATAATGAATAGAACAACAACAAAGTATCCATCAAATAGAGAACCAATACATATGATGTCAAACAAAGTATTGGAATTTTCAAGTTTACAGTCTAAAACACTAAATACTGTTAAAAAAGCTATTACTATTAATACAGAAATCAATATGGAAACATATGAACCTATTAATGATATTAAAATATTGTTTACAAATATTTCATTGAAAAAAGAAAATGCGTTAAGTTATAGTGAAGCAGCTAAAAATAGTAATAAAATAGTAGCAATTGAAACTGGATTAAAAATTAGTGAAGCATTAAAAAAAATACGTGCTAAAACAACGAAAGGGATAAAATTAAACGAACTTTCAATGGCTTATCCTATTTATGACAATGAAAATGATAATGTATTTTTATATGAAGATAGCACAAATGAAAAATTAATGAAACAAATGATTGCCGAATTTGCAATATTTGCGAATTCATTTGTAGGTGAATATTTAAAAATTCATTTAAATATGGGAATATTTAGAACATGTAATGCAAAAGAATGGTTGAATGATATATATAATAATATAAGTGGAAAAGATTTATTAAAAGAAATTATTACAAATGGTATAAAAGCTGATTACATGTCAAGTGTTTCATCACATGATTTAGTTGGGATGCCTGAATATTGTCATTTTACATCACCAATTAGACGTGTTTCTGATTGTGTATGTCATTATTTATTAAAATATATTTATTTGAAAAATAGTGATCCTAATAAAGAAATACCATTTAATGAAAAAGAATTAGAAAAAATAGCTAATTTATGCTTAGCAACAACAAGAAATGATAAAAAGAAACAATATACAGATATTAAATTTCGCTTATTACAAGTAATGCATAATATGTTGTTGTATAAAAAAAGTATTAATATTGGTTATTATGTAACAAGTTACACTGGACTATTTTTGAATATTATTATTAGTAAAATAGAAAATTTCAATGTTCATATGTCTTATACGTTGAGAATAAATAAAAATGAAAATTATATTGATTTTAATTCAATACATTCTAAAATTATGAATAATATTAATATAACACATGTTAAATGTTTTGAAAAATATGATATGGGTACAATCCCAGAATTAGATAATGAAATTTTAAATAATTAATATAGTAATAAAAAAAGAAATTGATATAAAGTTTATTAATGTAATTATAGTAACAAAAAAAATGAGTAAAATTACAAATGATGATGATATTATTAATAATGGTGAACAATTCATATTCAATCCATTTAATTCAAATAATAGAGAAATTACAGTAAAAAATATTCAAGAAATTTTAAGAAACTATGGATTACCAAGTGAAATAAATAATTTAGAATTATATAGACGTGCTTTTATTCATAAATCATATACTAAAAGACCATTTCTAGAAAATGAACAGCAAAATATTATAATTGTAGAAAGACCGGTTGATTGTATGCCATTGAGTTCAAAATCAAATGAACGACTTGAATTTTTAGGTGATGGTGTACTTGAATGTATAACAAAATATTATTTATATAGAAGATTTCCAAAAGAAAATGAAGGTTTCATGACAGAGAAAAAAATTGCTTTAGTTAAAAATGAATCAATTGGTAGATTAGCTTATGAAATGGGATTACATAAATTTTATATTCTATCAAAACATGCAGAAGAAAAAAATACAAGAACAAATATGAAAAAATTAGGATGTTTATTTGAAGCATTTTTAGGAGCTTTGTTTTTAGATTTTAATAAATTAACAATCAAAGATGATGATGCTTGGTTTAAAAATTTATTTGTTACAGGGCCAGGATTTCAAATGGCACAAATTTTTGTAGAAAGTATATTTGAAAGACATGTTGATTGGATTGAATTAATTAGTAATGATGATAATTATAAAAATATTTTACAAGTAAAAATTCAAAAAGAATTTAAGGTAACACCTCATTATTTAGAAGTATATGATTATGATGAAGAAACAGGTTATCATATGGGTGTTTATATATGTCTAGGACAACCTATTCATAACGCAAATAAGGATGATGCTATAATATTTGAAGATAATTTGAAAACTTTTCAAGCAATTCATGACTATATGGAAAATAACGAATCTATACTAGTATTTTTAGCAGAAGGTAAGCATAAAATTAAAAGAAAAGCTGAACAAATAGCATGTGAAAAATGTATTAATTTTCTAAATCATTAAAAAAAATATAAAAATCATAATTGTGTTTTTTTATATTTTAATGTATATATCTATTATATATTTATATGGAAAGTGTAATAGAAAAATTTTCTAAGAAACCTAAAATTGCTACAAAAAAAAGTTTTACAGTAGCTTTAGAAAAAGAAAAAAAAGAGAACGAAAGAAATGATGAATTAGTTGAAATTGATGATGTTTTAAATTATCAAGAACAAAAGGAAAAAGAAGATAAAAGTGAAAATCCAATTATTATTGATCAAAGTAATATTATAACCAAAGAAGATAAAAATAAATATCAAAAATTGAGAAAAAAATTAAACATAAAAAGTAAAGTTGTAAAAAATGAAGTAGAAGAACCTATTATTGAAGAAAATAATACAGAAAAAGATCTTGATAAAGAAATCAAAATTAAAACAAAACGAAGAAAACGTATTACAAAACCAGTAGATATAAGTAGAGCTGCAGTAAATGAAATAACAAGTGTAGAATTAGGAGAAGAAATAAAAAATAGATTACCTGAAAAAGATAAATTTATAATTATGAAACATACAAGTTATTATATGAATAATAGAGAAAAATTTATTTATTTTATTAATAACTTGTTTAGAACATACAAAGATGATTTATTAAAAGAAGAACATCAGTTAAGTTGTGATGATAAAAATATTGATAATGAATTTAAATTATTAATTCATCAAAAAATTGTAAGAGATTACATTAATTTTTATACACCTTATCGCGGTTTATTAATATATCATGGTCTTGGTTCAGGGAAAACATGTAGTTCAATTGCTATTGCTGAAGGATTTTTAGGAATACCTGCGATTGCTTTTACTGAAGGTGTAACAAGTATGAAAAAAGTTGTAGTAATGACACCAGCATCATTACAAACGAATTTTTTTGAAGAATTGAAAAAATGCGGTAATCCTATTTTTAAAAAACAACAATATTGGGATTTTGTAAATATTGATAAAAATGATGAAGAAAAAATACAACAAATATCAAAAGCATTGGGATTAAAAACATCTTATATTAAAGAACAAAAAGGTGCTTGGTTAGTAAATGTAAAAAAAGAATCAAATTATAATAACTTGTCTACTGAAAATAAAAATGCAATAGAAAAACAAATTAATGAAATGATCCGTCAAAAATATTCATTTATTCCATATAATGGTCTAAGATTAGATAGATTAGATGAAATAACAAAGCAAGATACATTTAATCCTTTTGATAATAAAGTTGTTATTATTGATGAAGCTCATAATTTTGTTAGCAGAATCGTAAATAAAATAGATCTACCTAAAGTACAAGATAAAAAAATCGTTAGTATGAAATTATATGAATTATTATTAACAGCTAATAACGCAAGAATAATATTATTAACAGGTACCCCAATGATTAATTATCCTAATGAAATTGGTATATTATTCAATTTATTGAGAGGATATATTAAAAGTTGGATAATGCCTATTAAAATAAATCCAGAAAATCCTAAAAAAGTAACTACAGAAATGGTACAAAATATATTAAAAAAACATGAAATAATAGATTTTATTGAAATTATTAACAATAATTTAGTAATTACAAGAAATCCATATAGTTATAGTAATAAATTTTATTCTAAAGGTGAAAATGTAAATTATTTAGGTGTAAGAAAAAATATTAAATTGAAAACAATAAGTGATGATGAATTTAGTGATGAAATAATTGAATTATTATCAAAAAATAATGTATTTATACATAAACCAGGTGTTAAAATTGAATATAATAAAGCATTACCAGATAAATTAGAAGATTTTATGCGTTTTTTTATAAATGAAGATACAGGTGATTTTAAAAATGAAGATATATTTAAAAGACGTATTATTGGATTAACATCATATTTTAAGAGTGCACAAGAAAAATTGATGCCAACATATAAACCAAGTCATGATTTACATGAAATATATGTAGAAATGAGTGATTATCAATATTCAAAATATGAAGAAGTGCGTTTACAAGAACGTAATATCGAGAAAAAAAGAAGAGGAAAGAGAAATAATTTATATTCAAATAGTAATTCTTCATATCGTATATTTTCTCGTTGTTATTGTAATTTTGTATTTCCTAATCCTCCAGGTAGACCAATGCCAAAAAATAAAATACAAGAAGCGAAAGAAGGCGAAGAAAAATTTGATTTAGAAAAAGCAATTGAATTAACAAAAGATGAAGATGATATTGATGCTATAACCGAAAGAGAGAAAAAGAAAAATATAGATGGTAGATATTTAGATGATGAAAATGTTGAAGAAACAGATATAGATGATTCATATGGTGCTAGAATACAAAATGCTTTAAAATTTTTATTACAGAATAAAGATACTTTATTAACACATGAAGCATTAAAAACATATAGCCCAAAATTTTTACATATTCTTGAAAATATTGAAGATTCTATGATGATAGGTTCACATTTAATATATAGTCAATTTAGAACATTGGAAGGTATTGGAATTTTAAGTATTATACTTGAAGCGAATGGTTTTGTTAAATTTAAATTAAAAAAAGAGGGTATTAATTGGTCGTTAGATATACCCAAACATCAAAGAATACCAAAAAAAATGTTTACTTTGTATACTGGTACAGAAACAACAGAAGAAAAAGAATTAATACGTAATATTTTTAATGGTAATTTTGATCTATTGCCAAGTAAATTAAAAGAAGAATGTCTTGAAATCAATAAAAATAATTTTTATGGTGAAATTATTAAAGTTTTTATGATTACAGCTTCAGGAGCAGAAGGTATTTCATTAAAAAATGTAAGACATGTACATATTGTAGAACCATATTGGCATCCTGTTAGAAAAGAGCAAGTTATTGGAAGAGCAAGACGTATTTGTAGTCATAGTGATTTACCAGAAACAGAAAGAAATATAAAAGTGTATATGTATTTAATGAAATTTTCTGATAATCAAATTCAACATAAAATGGTTAAAGAAATTAAAAACAATGATAAAAGTAAATATGATAAGAAAAATAAAAGACCTTTTACTAGTGATGAATCATTATATGAAATTATGAATAGAAAAGAAAATATAACAAATCAATTATTAAGATCAATTAAGGAAGCATCATTTGATTGTTCTATACATAGTTCTTCATCATCAGAAACTCTAGAATGCTTCTCATTTGGTAATGAAACAAATAGTAAATTTTTTTCATATAAACCTAATTTAGAACATGAAGATAAAGACGATAAAATTAAGAATTTAAATATTCAAGTTAAAGCATGGCGTGCAAAGAAAAAAATAGTTAATGGTAAAGCTTATGCATTACGTTTAGATGATGAAGGTAATCCAACAGATAAATTATATGATCTTGTTAGTTTTCAAACAGCACAAAAAAATCCTAATAAAAAAATACAAGTAGAATATGTTGGAAAATTAATTAAGGATGAAAATGGTAAAGAATTTGTTGAAGGTATATAATTTTTGTATATTTATATATTATAAATGTTAGATATATTTAATTTTGATAAATTATCTTCTGATCTGTCTGTTTTAAAAGGTAATCAAGCAGTTATTCTTGGATTGTTATTAATGTTTGTTACAGGGTTGTTTTTCACTTTTTTATTTGTTATTTACTACAAAATTGTAAAAAAAAGAATGATATTTGGTGATGAAAATGATGAAGAAAAACCTGTAATAAATATAAAAAAATTGAAAGATGCTATATCACTTTAATTTACATAACAATAATTAAAATATATATTAAAACAATAATTTTAATATATATATTTGAAAAATGATTTCATATTACTATTTAAATTCAATAATTAAAATTGGTATGAGTGCTAAAAATAATTGGGAAATATTAGATGAAGCAGATGGTAATGATTTATGGTTTCATTTAGATAGTTATCCATCATGTTACGTAATAGTTAGTTTTCAAAAAAAAACGAAACCAATTGATAGTATAATTAAATATGCTAGTCAATTATGCTATACATATAGTAAAAATAAAGTTCCTAAAAATAAAAACTCAGTATGTGTGTGTTATACGAAATGTAAATATTTAAGAAAAGGAACAACCCTAGGTGAAGTACAAATATTAAAAAAACCAAAAAGAATAATTATAGATATTCGTGATCTTTAATTTTAAACTGTTAATTTATATAATTCATATGCGGCAAGACCTCCTGCTATTTGCGATAATATATATGGTAATACTTCTGTATTATTTAATTCTCCCTTTGCAAACATTACAATAGTAACAACAGGATTTACATATCCACCAGTGAAACCACCTAATATAGTAGCAACTAATGTTAATGCTATACCAATAATAAGTGGATCACGTGTTACTAGTATTGTATATAAAAAAAATAGTGTTCCTAAAAATTCTAGAATATATTTTTCCATTATATTATGTAACAACATAATATAATATTTTTTTATTTAAAATTCATTATTTCTATTACGTAACATAGCACGTTCTTTAGAATAACGAGTAAAGTTAGAGCTATCATATACATATTTTACATTACATGAACTAGGTTCAATATCTGAATTATCACATGATGAATTAACACCATCTTTATTTGAAAAAGTATTGGTGAAGACAAGACTGCTTAATTGGTTAGGACCTTTACAAGAATAATTTGTTCTTGATAATGGATCACCTGCGTTATGTGTAACACGAAAACCACCCATTGCTAAAGGTTCACTTAATTTACCTTGACTTTGTAAAAAATAAAAAGATGTATTATAAGCTCTTCCTAAGACTTCATGTGTTCTTGGGCGAAAGTTATCTAAACTATATATTTTAGCATTTGATTTTTTTAAAGAATCAGTCATTATATAATATACTATAATATTTTTTATTTTTATTAATTTGTTAAAATTCTAGGTGCTACATTCATGGATATTAATTCTTGAAACAATAATTTACATGCATAAGGTATTTCCATATAATCAAAACTTGTTCTGTTATCACAAACTTTACATTGATGAATATGTAATTCTTCATTATATGCAGCTATCATTCCACATGTTTTACATACATGTACTTGAAAACTATCAGAAGCATCATACAAACGTCCTTTTGTAAATCGAGAAGCACCATGTGAAATCATACAATCTCTTTCCATTTCACCAAATCTTAATCCACCATCACGTGAACGACCTTCTGCTGGCTGTCTTGTTAAATTTACCATTGGTCCTATAGATCTACTATGTTGTTTATCATTTACCATATGTTTTAATCTTTGATAAAACACTGGTCCAATAAATATATCACTTTCCATTTGTTCACCAGTTAAACCATTGTACATTATTTCGTTTCCATGTTTATTAAAACCTTGTTTTTTTAATTCTTTTGAAATATCATCAACCGTCAAGTCACCAAAACTTGTTCCATCACCAAATAATCCTAAATGTAATAATACTTTTCCCAATAATGTTTCTTTAAGTTGTCCAATAGTCATACGAGACGGAATAGCATGCGGATTAATTATAATATCTGGCTTCATTCCTTCTGCCGTAAAAGGCATATCATCTTCGGGTATAATGTTTCCAATAGTACCTTTTTGACCATGACGACTTGAAAATTTATCACCAATTACAGGTTTTCTAATAATACGTGTTCTTACTTTTGCAAATTTATATCCATCTCCATTTCTATCAATATGATTTTTATCAATATATGTTTCTTCGCTTGTTCTAAATACTCGACTTTGGTCTTCATATTTAATTAATTTTGTATGATCATTTTTATTCTCTTTAATTGGTATCATTTTAGCTATAATAACATCGCGATTTTCTATTAAAGTATTTTCAGGAATAACACCATCATTATTAATTTTATTATAATTTCCAAATTTCATTCCTTTCGTACGTGATGGATCAGGCTTTCCTCTAATTTCTTCATCACCATTTATTTTTTTATCTTCATCTTTTTCTGTATGATAAATTGTTGCTATAAATAATCCACGATCAACAGCACCCTTATTAACAAGAATACTATCTTCTTGATTATAACCCGTATGTGTCATAATAGCGACTATTACTGGTGATCCAGATGGAATATTATTAAGTTGTAAAATATTCATTAATCGTGTATCTACCAATGGTCTCATTGGATAATTTAAAATATATGCTGTTTTATCCATACGATTATGATAATTTGTAACATATACACCCATAGACTGTTTTGTTTGAGCACACTGATATGTATTTCTAGGTGATTGATTATTTTCCGGAAAAGGAATACACGATGCTAATACACCCAATATTGTACTTGGATGAATTTCACAATGTGTATAATATATAGTTTCTTTTTCATTTACAAATGATAATTTTTCTTTATTCATAGCAATCATTGAATAATTTTGCTCTTCAGGATCAATATATTCTATAATTGACTTTTCTAATACAATATTTGTTAATAAATCATCCCAATTATATTCTTTACTATTTATTTTATTTACTGTTTCATTATTTAATATTAATTTTTTATTTTCTACACGTAACAAAGGTCTTGTTAATCTTCCTCCATCATTACAAATTCTTATTTCCATCAAAGCATAATTAAATACTATTGATGTATAAACATTTATCATTCCCGTATATTTTTTTTCTTTTAATGTTTTGTATGTATTTAAAGGTTCATCTGTAATACCGATCCATGCACCATTAACTATTACTTTTACTTTTTTATAATATTTTTCTGTATTTTTTAAATTATCTAATGGTGTTATTAATGAAGTAATATAATCATGTAAAGAATTACTATTAACTGGTATTGTTAAATGAGCTAATTGACTCAAATTTTTTACAACACCTACTGATTGACCTTCTGGAGTTTCTGCCGGACATAAAAATCCCCAAGTTGTATTATGAAGCATACGTGGTGGAATTAATTTGCCACTTTTATCAATTGGTGTACTAATACGCCTTGAATGACTCAAACTTGAAGCATATGTCATACGATTTAACACTTGTGCAACACCAACTTTTGAACTATTTGTATGTTTTAAACCAAAATCACCTGTACTTAATGCTCTTTTGATGCCATTTTCAATAGTTGTTGATTTTATAATTTTATAAATATTTGTATGATTTACTATATTTTCAAAATCATATGTTGAACGCCATGAACCTGTATTAATCTCTTTTACAATCATTTTTTGCATATCTTTAACTAGCTTATTGAAATAATTTCTAAAAAGATTATTAAGTAATGTTCCTGTTAAATCTATACGTTTATTTAAATAAGAGTCTCTATCATCTTGTTGAATAAATCCTTCATTCGCCATTAATAATTTTTTTGTCATATAACCAAGGAAATAAATTTTTTGCGTGTCATTATGGCAATGAGGAAACAAATCATTATTTAATACATCTTCAGCAAATTCTTTTTTTTTTTGCTCTCCTTGATCTTTATCCATATTTATTGGAGTAAATATTACATTATTTTTAATTATTTCAAATGCTTGTTCAGGTGTTTCTATATCACCAGATTCATATATAGACCCTTTTAATGATTTTGCCAAAATAGATATTTCTTTATCACTATTAAATTCATTTGCTAACAAAATAATTTTACAAATATCTTTATCATTAATAATACCAAGCGCTTTAAATATAGTAAATAAAGGTATTGGTGTTTTAATTCTTGGCATTTGAATATGAATTGATTTACCATGTCCATTATCTTTACTAGTCATCATTAAATTAATTTGTTTAGGACTAATTGTTTTAAAATCTGGTACTGATTTTATCTCAGCAGACCATTTATACTTAGTATTATTTTTTTGAATATTAAAACAATATACTCTATTTTCGGCAGCTCTCTCTTGTCCTAATACAGTTTTTTCAGATCCATTAATTATAAAATAACCACCTGCATCATATCCACATTCTCCTAATAACTTAGAATTCATATGTTTATATTGATTCAATAAACAGATTGAAGACTTTAACATTACAGGCATTTTTCCAATATGTACAGACGGTATTTTTTTACAAAATATTTGTGAATTTTCTAATTTTTCTCCATTTCTTGTTATATATTTAATATTTAGATCAAATGTCATGTTTGATGAATATGTAAAATTTCTTAATCTTGCTTCTTGTGGAAACATTAATTTAATAGCACCATTATTTTCATGGATTTGAGGACGATGTAATTGAAAGTTTGAAAATGTAATTACCATTTCTAATTTATATTGATCACTTTCTTTATCATAATCTTGCTCTGATTTTATATAAATAGGGTGAAACATGTGTATAGTTTTTTCTAATTGATAATTAACAAATTCATTATAAGATTCTAACTGATGTCTTACTAACTGTTCCAAATGATTTTCACCAAAATAAGTTTCTATTAATTTCCAAGGAAAATCATTATCTAAATTATCTTTTTTATCGCAATCATCAAATGATCTCTTCATAATATTTTTATTAATCAACTGTTTAACTATTTTATTTCAATTTTTATAATAATTATTAAAAAATTATAAAAATAAACGCATAATTATTTTAAATGTTTTTTCATTTTATCGCTTAATTCCACTGGTTTTGTATCTAAATGACTTTGTAATACTTCTCTTGATAAATAAAGTGTTTTTAAATCACTCATTGGTTGTGATTCATATTCTGGAATATTATTATTTACATTGGATGATTCATATAAAGTTTTATTACGATTTTGTTCTACGATATGATTAGCATTTTGTTGTAAATATTTTCTATAATCTGCATTTGTAATTATGTTTCCATTTTCAATAAATTGATTATTTAACTCCATATTATGTGCGTATTGTGTAATAAATCTTCCATCTTCCATTAATTCTGGCACATTAAAATAAACATTATTAGCTGATCTTTGAGACATATATATATATGTTATATAAAATATTATATTTATTTAAGTTCATTTTGAATTACCTCTAATAATTCATTCTTTTTTAGTTTTTTTTGCTCTGCTATTCCTATTCCATTTTTAAGTGCAAACTCTTTTAATTGAGATATTGTCATTTTTGTTAAATCTTCTTCTACTTCATTTTTAATATCTTCTATATTACCAGTATTATCTTCTAAATCCAATTCTATAACTTTTGTTAAATTATTTGTATTTTCATGTGATTCTTCACTATTTATTATATTATCAATACTACTCTTTAATGTTTGTTCTACTTCTCTTATTTCTTCATTATCATCTTCTTCGTCGTCATCTTCGTCGTCATCTTCGTCATATTCATCGTCATCTTCGTCATATTCATCGTCATCTTCGTCATTTTCACTTGTTTCATCTAAATCTTTTTCCTTTTCCATTTCTTCTATAACATTTAAATCTTCATCCTTTTCTTCATCCACTTCTACAATTGTTTCTAATTTGTTTAATTTACTTTTATAATCACCTACTGTACTTTTAATCATATTTACTTCATTACTAATTCCAGAAATTACTTGTAAAATTGATGACATTTTACTATCGTAATCTGATAATCTTTGTCTAACATAAAATAATGTTATAACAATAACAAATATTATACCTAATGAAAACATTAAATTTGTTCCTACACCAAAAATTGCTAAAAGGTCCATTTAAAAAATATAAATATTAAAAGGTTAATGAAAAAACGTATTTTACATTTTATGTAAATAATCTAATGTTTCGTTAATGATATCTTGAGGATAATTTAATTTTTTTAATACTTCTACACCACCTTTTATTTTACTAATTCCACAAATTAATTTATATTTATAAGTTAAACTATTATTTACTTCATTTGTTTTCATATGATAATTTTCTATCTTTTTATTATTGTCTAATTTTTCGCATAAATCTATAAAATGTGTTGTTAATAAAAATGTAATATTATTATTAGAAGCTAAATGTTTTAAAAATGAATAAGAACTAGCTATAGCTTCATATGGATTTGTTCCTGAATATAATTCATCAAAAATACAAAAATGATTTTTATTTTTTTCTTTATTTACAATATCCAGAATATCTTTACATCTTCTAGCTTCTGCCTGAAATAAACTATCCCTACCAGATGTATCTGGTATATTTAAATAACAATGAATATTATCAAAACATTGTATTTTACAATCTTCATAAAATCCATATCCAATTTGCTGAGTTAATATTACATTTAATATTGTTGTTTTTAATATTGTTGTTTTTCCTGATGCATTAGGGCCAGTAATAATTTTATTTTTACTTAAATTAATAGAATTTTTAACTACATCTTGTTTAATTATTGGATAATACATATTTATAATCTTTAATTTTTGTTTTGTTTTTATTTTTGCCATATTTATCTTTTTTAAATCTATATAACGTTTCAAGTTCACAATATTCTCAACATAACCATTAAAACCAAAAGTAAACATAATTGTTTCATGTATATTAATGTCATTGCGTAATGTATAAAAACTACTCATTAATGTTCCAATACATTGTAACTCATTTAAATCCCATCTATATTCTTGAATAATGTGTATTTTATGTAAAATATTATCAATTGATTCTTCCTTTTCAATTAAAAATTTTTTAAATTTTATGTATTTTTTATATTTACTTATTTTTTTTGTAATTATATTAATATTTGTTTTTGTTTCACTTAAATATTTTTTTAATGAGCAAATAAAATCATGTATTAAAGTTAGATTTTCATTATGTCTTATACATGTTAACACATTAATATATATTTGATAAATATACAATACTATTGAACCTAATATATATGCTTTCCTTTCTAACGGTATATCATTAAATTGATATACTAATTGATATAAAAATGTATTTTTAATCATCATTATAATCGAATTATAATATTCATTTATGCTTACATTTACACCATAGTATTTTAAAATGAAAAATGGAATAATAACAACAAAAAAAGGTGAAAATAAAGATATAATTGGTGCCATTATTGACATCATAGTGAAAAATGCCATAAAATATGTATTGTTATTTAAAAATTTACAATATTCATAATCAACATAATTATATTTTTCATAAAAATTATCTTCATTTACAAAGTTCTTCCAGCGATCAAATATTTCATCTGTATTTGTAACTTGATCTTTAATGTCAATAGTTTTTAGAAATTTTTGAGAATTTTTTAAAAATATTTTATCTGTTGTGTATTTATCACTCCATAACTTAGTTATTTCTTTTGAACAATTTGTAGTTGGATTAAATACAATGTCATAGAAACAACTATAATTATCATCTTTATTAGATTCGTTTTTTTCTGTTAATTCTAAATCTATTTTTGTAGCATTATCTATAGATTTAACATTTTTTTTTTCCAAAAAATCTATTGGTAATTTAAAATATTTTTTTATATTACAATCATAGTTGTTTTCCATTAAAATTAATTCTTACATTATTTTTAATTTTTTAATGTATAAAATTAAAAATACTTCTTTAATTATTATAATATTCTTTCATCTCTTTTTTAAATTTATTCATTCTTTTTCTAATAGTTTCAGTAGACAATGATTTTATTTCAGCTATATCTTTATTTTTTCTAATAATATCAAAATTATTATCATATTTTAAATATATAATTTCTTTTATTACAGGATCTAATGTATGAATATGAGACCATAATTTTTTATATTTGTATAAATTATACTGATTATCATTATCATTTAAATTATTTTTCCAAAAACTAGTATCTCCATGTAAATTAACATTTAATAATTTTCTATATTCATTCATTTCATTCTGTGTAAAATTTTTTTTATTTTTTCTTCTTATTGATACAGGTAATATACTTAATGAGTGTGCATCATTTAATGCATTTAAATGTTCATAATGTATATTTAATGCAGCAAAATATGTAAAATTACTACGACCATCATATTTTAATACAGATTTCCATAGTCCCATTTTTCCATAAAATATTATTTCATTTTTTGAAATTTTATTACAATTATTATAATGTTTTTTTTTAAATATTAAAGATCTTTTAATAGCATATTGTTGATGTGATTTATATAAAATAGTGTTAATTTTATCTCTTTGCTCTTCGGTTAAATCATATTTTTTTATTAAATTCATAATAGAATTATATTGAGTATTTGTCAAATAAAAACTGTTTATAAATTTAAAAATT
>Ga0209503_10000342_pt1 | contig 30531 bp, 25 predicted proteins | sample SouAtlMetagenome_2_FD_187448 | JGI IMG/M metagenome (GOLD analysis project Ga0209503, IMG submission 187448) | Marine eukaryotic phytoplankton communities from Atlantic Ocean - South Atlantic ANT15 Metagenome (SPAdes) (version 2) | ecosystem: Environmental > Aquatic > Marine > Oceanic | place... | reverse complement strand
CACCACCAGCAACATAAAACTCACTTGTTGATGATGCTCTTGACCAAAAAGCTATTCCAATATAAAGACTAAAGCTTATTCCGACAGCAATCCATATCCAGTATTGTAATTCCATTATTTTTCATTTGAATTGTATTGACGATCAAGCTTATTCATCAAATGGATATATATAAATATCAAAACTACAAAAGTGTATATTGAGCCTTGTTGTGCAAACCAAAATCCAAGTTTAAAACCTTTTATTTGAATATTATTTAAATTATCGACAAAAAGAATACCAGCTCCAAAAGAAACTAAAAACCAAATGAGTAATAATATTTTTAAATATTTTAAGTTTTTTTGCCAATAATTTATTTTTTTCTGACTCACGACAATTGAATTTGTGTTTAAATTAATAATTTTTAATAAATATTCAATTTTTCTTAAAAAAAAATCACCTAAATGATTAAGTGATTTTTAGTTTTTTTTGTGAAATTGATTTAATCTCCAAAAAATTCAGCTCTTATATTCTTAATTGGGCCAAACTGATTAAATAGACTCTTCCATCTGTCTTTTTCGATAAATATTAAAAATACATTTATACCAAGTAATAGACCACAATATAAGAGTTCACCAATTTCATCAGCTTCTAAGAATAAATGAAAAAGGAATATTTGTAGGGTTATTGGTAGCAAAAATAAAGCTCCAATAAAGTATGTACGATATAAAATTAAAAATATCCCAAAAAGGAGCTCGCATATTGCTACTGTTTCCCAAAAAAATCCAGTTTGTTTTAGACCATTTATGTAAAGAACTTTTTGTAATGTTGAGGTATTAGATTTAATATTATCATTTGAAGCTTTTTCAACGACTTCAAGTGGAGTAGGAGAGGTTTTTAAAAATTTTCCTGATCCTGCAATGATCATAATAGTTCCAAGAAATAATCTTAAAATTAATGAAATTGTTAGTGTATATTTTTTCATATTATTGTTTAATTTAAAATAGTTTGATATTCAATTTGATCAGTCGATAAATACATAATTTCATTTACTTGTTGTTGATTAAAAAACAAAGATTTCAAAGCAATAAATTCATATATGTCAAAAACCAATATAAGATTTTCTTGAGAAGTAGCTACAGGAATTTTTCTTTTTACTTTTGTCTCTCCAAACTTATCAAGCCAAAATTCAATATCAATATCACTGATATGATTCTTTAAAGCTTGGTATTCTTTAATATTTAAAACAAAATGAAAATTTTTATATAATAAATGATATGTATTACAACTTTCACAATAGTGTAATTCACCACAGTCATTTTCTTTTATTTTAATTAGTTTTTCACACATTTTAAAAATCTGTTCTGTTTTATTCTTATATTTACAACAAATATAAGTTTTATTTATAATCAATCTAAATAAAAATAATGAAAAGTTTCGTTCTCAAATTTCTAGTTTTTTTTGTTTCAATGAGTCTTTCATCACAAACAAAAAAACAAAAAGACATTAATGCAATCAAATCAATGTGTGGATGTTTTGAGGTAAATTTTAAATTTGCCGAAACCTTCTCATATTCAAAAGACTCAACATACATACCTTCAAAAAATTACAGCACAGGGGCTTTAGAGTGGGCTCAATTAGTTAACAATGATAAAAATAATATCATTATACAGCATATTTTAATTGCTGGTGACGAAGAGAACCCATATATAATCAAGCATTGGAGGCAAGACTGGATTTATGAAAATTCTGATTTTTATTTTTATGATCATGATAATAAATGGAATTATGTAAACAAAGACCACAGTGACGTTAAAGGTCAATGGTCTCAAAAAGTCTATCAAGTTGATGACAGCCCACGATATGAAGGAACAGCTAGTTGGGTTCATGTAGATGGAAGAAGTTTTTGGTCAAATTCAACAGATGCTCCTCTACCTAGACGTGAGATATCCAAGAGACAGGACTATAATGTTACATTAAGAAGAAATCATCATGAAATATTTGACTGGGGTTGGCAACATGGACAGGATAATGATAAAATAATTCGTAAATCAGACGAAAAAGATTTTGTTCTTGCTCAAGAAAAAGGTATAAACAACTACAGAAGAGTTGATAATGGAAGATGTATAGCAGCTCAAGATTTTTGGAAAAAAAATAAAGACAAATGGGACTTAGTTAGAAGTAAATGGAATATTATTTTTAATAAAAAAGATGATATCAGACTAAGAAAAAAAGTTGATGGTAAAAGTTTATTTCAATATTTATTTCCTCTGGAGGTTAATTCATCAAAAAAACAAATATCAGATATTATAGATAGATACATCTTTTAAACTAATTTAGATATAATTGAAGTTACTTTTAAAAATATTTTTTACCATTTTGGGTTTGTTTTTTTTAGTTTTTATTTTAATACAAATTTTTACAATAAAAACTCAAAAAAATATTGAAACATATAAGTATACAGTTGAAGCATCATATGATTATTTTGAAATAAGAAACTATGATTCTGCCCTGTTTACGAGTGTCAAACTTCCTTTTTCTGGTTTTGACAAATCTTCCAGCAAAGGGTTTTCAATTTTAGCAGGTTATATTTTTGGTGATAATGAAGAAAATAAAAAAATAGCAATGACTTCACCTGTTACCATGACTTTACAGGACTCAATTACTATGATGTTCATGGTACCGAATGAATATACTGAAGAGTCCCTTCCAAAGCCATCACAATCAATCATTAAAATTAAAAATATCGAATCAAAAAAAATGGCTGCTATATCTTTTGGTGGTTGGGCTAATGATAAGAAAATTGAACTCTATAAATCTAAACTTATTTTGAATCTAGAAAGCGAAGGCATATTATTTTCTGATAAGTTTCTATTCTTTGGTTATAACGCTCCTTACGAATTTTTAAATCGAAAAAATGAAGTTTTGGTTGAATTGCTATAATTATTTATAATTAGAAATTATTAAAAATACTCAACTGGACAGGATATAAAGAATTGTGCTTGAGCTACCTTTATGGATTATATATTATATTTGTTGTATGCGTTTTTTATTAATTTTAGTTTTGTCTTCTTTTTGCGTCCATTCTCAAGTGGACCACTGGGAAAGTGTTGTTCTTCCAGGCGACTCATGGTATTATATCCTACCAAATTCAAACCTTAATGTAAATTGGATTCAATTAAATTACGATGATTCTAGTTGGAATACAGGAAATTCTGGTTTTGGATATGGAGATAACGATGATGCGACAATTATTCCAGCTACAATTTCAGTATTCATTCGCAAGACCTTTGAAATATATGACACAGATGATATAGAATCAGTTTTGTTAGATATTGATTATGATGACGGTTTTGTAGCTTACATCAATGGTCAAGAAATTGCAAGGAATATGTTAACAGGTTCTATGCCTGATTATGATCAAACAAGTGATGGATGGCGCGAACCAAATCTTCCTCAAGGTTTAGTCCCAGAACGATTTGCAGTTAATCCTGACCTATTGAACAATGGGATTAATGTTATAGCTGTTCAGGTTCATAACCATTCTATTAATTCATCAGATTTAACTGCACTTCCAGTTTTATCGTTAGGCATCAATAATTCGTCTCTTGAATATAATCTACCTCCAGATTGGTTTGAAGAACCATTTATTCCTAACGAGGTTGATTTCCAGTCTTCAAATCTACCTGTAGTTGTTATTAATACTGTCGCAAATCAAGAAATTCCAAATGATCCAAAAATTGATGCAACAATGCAAATCATTTACAGAGAAAACGGTGATAGAAATTTTCTCACTGATATTGATGACCCTGTAGCAATTCATTATGATGGAGATATCAAAATTGAGTATCGTGGTGCTTCCTCAAGTATGATTGATAAAAAACAGTATGCATTTACACCTTATGACGAATTTGGAGAAAAAGTTAATATATCTTTTCTCGATATGCCTAAAGAAAATGATTGGATTTTAAATGGGTTAGCATTTGACCCATCATTCATGAGAGATTTTTTAAGTTATAATTTGTCCAGAGAAATTGGTAATTATGCGTCTAGAGGCAGATATTGTGAGTTAATTTTAAACGGTGATTTTCGAGGTATATATGTTCTTCAAGAAAAGCTTAAAGCTGATGATAGCCGAATTGATATCAAAAAAATCAAGGATGATGATCTAACATTACCAAATCTTACAGGTGGGTATATTACTAAAACAGATAAAATATCAGGCCAAGACGTTATTGCGTGGTCAATGGATAATTATGGAGGTTGGCAGAGTAATTTTGTACATGAGCATCCTAAACCTTCTGATATTGCACCAGTACAACACGAATACATTGAAGATCAATTTCAAACTTTACAATATTTAGTAGATTACCCAAGTAACAATACAATTAATGAAGGCTATCCATCATTAATTGATATACCATCCTTCATTGACTTTATAATTTCAAACGAATTGGCTTCTAATGTTGATGCATATGAATTTAGCACATTCTTTCACAAGGATAGAAATGGTAAATTACGAGCAGGGCCATTGTGGGATTTTAATTTGACATATGGAAATGATCTTTTTGATTGGGGATATGATAGGAGTCATACTGATATTTGGCAATTTTATGATGAGGATAATATGGGGCCAAAGTTCTGGAAAGATTTATTTGATGATCCAATTTTTAATTGCTACCTAACTAAGCGCTGGCAAGATCTCACAGCTCCTGGTATGCCACTCAATTCTGAACAAATATTTCAGCGTATTGATGATATTGAAGCCCTTATTTCAGAAGCCGCTGAGCGTCAAGAGATAGTTTACGGAACAACAGGAGAATTTGTTCAACAAGTTTTAGACATAAAAACTTTTATAAATGAAAGAATTGAGTGGATATCAAATCAATTGACAGATACAAGTTTGTGTGATAATGTGAATTTACCCTCTCTGGTAATTTCAAAAATTAATTACAACCCGTTAGTTGAAGAAGACCTTGATTCTAGTGATTTTGAATTTATAGAAATAACAAATAACAGTTTTCAAGAAATTGATTTAACTGGAATTTATTTCGGTGGTTTAGGATTAACATACCGATTTACAGAAGGAACAATGCTTTCTTCTCAAGGTAAAATATTTTTATCTAATAATAATGAATCTTTTAACTCAAAATATGGATTTGATTCATTTGATGAGTTTTCAAGAAACCTATCCAATGATAGTGAAGAACTGACTCTAATTGATGCTTACGGAAATATTATTGATACTGTTAAGTATAATGATGAGATACCTTGGCCCGAAGAGGCAGATGGCGAAGGTTATTTTCTTCAACTTGTTGGCTTAGATTTGGATAATAGTTTAGCAAGTAGTTGGGTAGCTGTTAATGATAATTCTGAAGCTTTATCAATTGATTCTTATAATTCTAATTCAAATATTTCTTTGATACCCAACCCTGTAAGTGACTTATTAACTATAAAATCTAATTTTACATTAATAAATAAACTTGAACTTTTCAATATTGAAGGACAATTAATTCAAGAATATTTCTTAAATAATTTACGAATAGAGATTGATTTAGTTCAAATCCCAACTGGGATTTATTTTGTTAAGATTGTTTCTGGAAATGATATCATAACAAAAAAAATATTAAAAAATTAAATAATATTTAGAATGTATTTTAAATGTTAAAAATTGCATTCAATCCTATTTACAAACATCCTCTAAAAGTTGGACATAGGTTTCCAATGGAAAAGTATGAGCTATTACCAGAACAACTAATTAGAAACAACATATGTAATAGGTCTAATTTTTTTTCACCAACTCCAATTGAAAAAAGTCATGTCCTGTCTACTCATTGTAAGGCCTATTATGATCAGTTACTTAATTTATCTTTATCTAAATTAGACAAGCGCCTCATAGGATTTCCTTTATCAAAGGATTTGGTGTTACGAGAACGAATGATTGCTAATGGTACAATTCAAAACACACGTTTTGCAATGGAATATGGTGTTTCAATGAATATTGCAGGAGGAACACATCATGCTTATAGATCAAAACCAGGTGCATTTTGTATGCTTAATGACCAAGCTATTGCAGCTAATTACTTAATTGAAAATAAACTTTCTTCTAGAGTTATGATTATTGATCTTGATGTTCATCAGGGAGATGGTACTGCATCAATTTTTCAAGATCAAGATACTGTTTTTACAATTTCATATCATGGAAAAAAAAATTATCCTTTCAAGAAACAAAAAAGTGATTTTGACTTAGCTTTTGATGATAATACTAATGATGATATATATCTAGAAAGTTTGGAGAATAATATACCAATGTTAGTTGAGTCCTTTAAACCAGATTTCATTTTTTATTTGGCTGGTGTTGATGTTTTAAAAAATGACAAACTTGGTCGACTTGGACTATCCATTGAAGGTTGCAAAAAGAGAGATGAATTTATTTTAGAATTATGCAAAAAAAATAACTTACCTATACAAATAAGCATGGGTGGGGGGTATTCAATTCATCTAAAAGACATAATTAATGCGCATTCAAATACATTTGCGCTTGCACAAAAAATATTTTTTTAATGTACATAAAGTTGAAAATTGAAATAAAATATTTCTAAAATAGAATATTATCCTTATTTATACTATTGTGGATTGAGAGTTATTTAAATTAATTTTTTTTAGTGTGATAAAGGGTTTAAAATCGAACTATTTTTGGGCGGATTTAATAAAATTAAAATTGTAATATAATTACTGAATTCATTTTTTATTTTCGATTTAGAGTGAGTTCTGATTCACCTCCAGGGCCAAGGTATCCTTTTCTTATTTTTAGTCCTTTGTACTTACTCGAACTGGGATCTCTAATATCAATAAAATGAGCTCTTTGCGACGATTTTGCACCCTTGTTGGTATATAACCTATGATTTTTGTAATAAATATTTTTTATGATCTTATTACCTTTAATTTCATATTCAGGCCCTATTTTTTTACCTGTATTGTAATCAAATATAGTCAAGTAATTCTCATCTCCATTTTCTTTAATTAATAAAAAATATTTACCACCAAATTTACCAGAATATTTATCGTGAGTGTTAGTTCTTCGTATTCTTTGATACGCGGATTCAGTATTTATTGTTTGTGTTGAAGTTCGAATTGGATCTGCATTTGTTGTTGCAGTTTTCTTTTTCTTTTTCTTCTTTTTAATAGGCTTTTCGTCATCATTAATAATAGTATAAGTGTAATTTTGTTTTTCACCTATATTAAAATTTGTATTATTTTGTAATTCAATTATTATTGTTTCGTCTAACTCAAAGACTTTATCGTCTGATATCCAGAGTTCAATAAACCCAATTTTTTGATTAGGTTGTATTACAAGTGTATCTGATTTATTTATGAAATCATCTCCAGTAGCAGTACCAGAAAATAGTAACGGAATTTTAATAGCTGAATCCGAAACTTGTGAAAGTTCTATTGGAATTTTAACTGAGGTTTGAGATTCTGTGTCTTTTGATTCATTATTTTTAAAATTGACAAGGGGATATTTTGTATTAGCTCCAGCATCTTTTTTTCCACCAGCTAATATGCTTAAAACACTTATTATAAATAAGCCCAATATTACTAGATAGGTAGCATATTCTTTTTTGTGAATTTTTATGAATTCAAAACTTTTATCAATTTCCTTTTTTGTTTCATTTCTTTTTTTCTGCGCTATTTTTACAGTTTCAGTTTGATCCTTATGGAGTTTTAATTTTATAGTTTCTATCGTCCATATAATATTAAGCTTTAAGAAACCAAGCAGGTTCAATAAATTTGGTTTTATGTTGTATATGTGAGGAATTAACTTTTTTTGTATTTCTGATATAATGGTTGAAACTGATAATTTCTGTTTTTCAAGAGAAAATTGAAGGGTTTCATTTTTTGTAATTATTATATTTTGCTTTATATCCTTATATCCCTCTTTTATTACTTTTAGTTCTACAGCGGAACCGTGGTTAAAAGACTTGCTAAATTCTGTTCCGTAGTGTTGATCCTCGTTAAAGTATATTTTTGCCTCTTTCTCATTAAGTATTTCAATACTCAGACTATAAATGAATACTGTTTCATGTTCATTAATGTGTTCCTTTAACTTTAGGAGTTCTTTTTTAAAATCTTCACATGAAGAATATCGTTTATTAGGATCCTTGTGTGTTGCTTTCTGAACAATTTCATTCATTTTTAGGCTTACATTTTGATAGACAGATTGAATTGATGGTAGAGATTCATTAGCTACTTTTAAATAAATTTGTCCTTGTGTAAAGCCTTCGTAAGGCGCTTTTCCTGTCAATATTTGCCACAAAGTAACACCTAGGCTGTAAATATCTGAATACTTCGTTATTTTTGTACCATTACAATGCTCGGGGCTCATATACATAGGTGTATATCCTGCAGATCCTCCTATTTGTGTAAGCATTGCATCGTTTTCTGTGTTTTTTGCAATTCCAAAGTCCAATAGTCTTATATCAGAATTATCATTTATCATGATATTGGAAGGCTTAATATCCCTGTGAATGATATTTTTCTTGTGAATGTAGCTCATAGCATCCAAAATCATAATAAATATGTCTACAGCCTTATTCTCTGGAATTGGACCAGTTATATTTTTTATGTACTGATTCAATGGATAACCTTCGAAGTATTCCATTACAAGATGACATCCATCGCTATTAACAATGATATCATAAACATTAATTATATTATCATGTCTAAAATTCGCTAAAGTTTTAGCTTCCTCCTCAAAGCGTTTAACATGAAGTGCATCACTGATCAAAGATTGGTGAAGTGATTTTATTGCTACTTTACGACCAAGTAAAGTATCCTTTGATAGAATTACATTTCCTTGTGCACCTTCTCCAAGATTTTTAATTTTTTCATATCGTTCTAATCCTGTCATAATAAATTAAAATTAAAGTACTTCAACTTTTCTTTTTAGCTGTTTATATATAAAATAAGTCATCAGGATAACTAATATCAAAACCGCAATAAAATCTAACATTAGTGTTCCTGAAAAATCTCCAAACCACTCAGCATATTCTTTGTAGAATGATCTTTTTAATTCTATGATTGCATTAGATTTAACTTTTTCAATTATTCCCATTTGACTGGGTTGTGATACGACAATTTGTTTTTGAATAGCATTAAATCCCTCTGTTCCCCAACGTGTGAAAGTTAAATAACTTATTAGCTCAACAGCTGTTGTATTAATTTTTGCTATTAAACCAGCCAACATAATTTGTGGTATGAGTACTATAGGTACTACAGTCATAACTTTCTCAGCAGTAGAAAGGCTAGCTGATAATAGTAATCCTAAAAAGGTAGCTGCTACAGACAGAAACGACATCCAAATAAATGCAAAAACGGGTTCGTTATATGCTACTAAATCACTTGAACTATAGCGAATATATAGTATAACTATAAATATTGCAGATTGTATGATTGAGAAAAATGCTAAAACAGAAATCTTTGATACTATGTAAGGGCTAATATCCATATTAAACATTCTTTCTCTTTTAAAAATAGAAAGTTCACTTACAATTTCCCTAGCAGCATTATTAGTCCCAAACCAAATAGCAGAAAGTGCAGTTATAAAAGGTACTGCAGAAGTAATCTCATCAAAAATAATACAAATAAGGATAGCTATTATTGGCGCTTGAAGGAGCATTACAATTGAATTAACTTTGTCATTGGTCTTGATTTTAAAGTAGCGTCTACTAAGCCATAAGTACTGTTGGTAAAATGATTTATTTGATGACCTAACTCTTATACTTTCTTTTTTATTAATTTTACTAACCGGTCTTGGATTCTTATATTTACTAATCCATTCTGGGTCAGAAAGTAATGAGAATACAGAGACTGCAGTTTTGACTCCAAAGTAATTTTTATAGCTTTTAGAATCTCCAAAATATGCTGGATATCCTCCTTTAGCTAAAAATATAACTTCGTCCATATATTCTAAATCTTCAGGTTTGTGTGTTACCATAACAACTGTTGTACCTCTACTTGACAAATCTTTTAGAATATTCAAAAAATCTTCAATTGTTTGTGGGTCAAGAGGTGAGGTAGGTTCATCAAGAAATAAAATTAACGGATCAGATAATAATTCTAATGCAATGCAAACACGCTTACGTTGTCCACCACTTATTTTTGAAATTAAATTATTTTTAACATGTAAAACTCCAAGTTGATCTAAAATTTTATCAATTTTAGTATCAATCTCAACATCAGTTAAATTGTTTAAACGCAATTTGGCTGTATAATACAGAGATTGTCTTACTGTTAGCTGTCTATGAATAGTATCGTCTTGAGGAACGTATCCAATCTGGGTTTTGAGGTATTCATAATTTGAAATAAGTTCTTGGCCAAATAAGTATACTTTTCCATTTGTGGCTGGAGACACTCCATTTAATGTATTCATCAAAGTTGTTTTACCACATCCTGAAGGCCCCATTATTGCTAAAAGTGACTTTGAAGGAATTGCTAAATCAATTTTATTTAAAATTTTTGTAGTTGTTTTACCATTAATAAAAATCTTTTGGATCCCTTTAGTACATATTGCTAACTCTTCTGATAAATCTTTAGCAGTACCTTCTAACGATAATTGTAATTTACCAATAAAAATCCTGTCTGACAGTGAGATTTTTATTACGCCTTTAATTTTACTTCCATTGACAAATGTTCCATTCAATGAGTTTAAATCTTTAATAAAATAATCCCCATTTGAGTTTTTGCTAACTTCTGCATGTTTTCTGCTAACAGAGTCACTATTTAAAAAAATATCACATTCCTTGGCTCTTCCAATTATGACCTTAGAATTTAGTTTTAGTTTTTCTACTATATTAATTTTATTCTCAATAAATGAGTCATTTTTTATTTCCTCAACAACGATCAATATACCATTTGTAGAAGCCAATTGAATTGTGTCTTTAGGCTTTACCATGTGTGCTATAGAAGGAGTTAATTTTTCACCATTTAAAAAGGTGCCATTTGTGCTTTTGAGGTCTTGTATATGTAAATGGCCTTTGTTATCAAAAATAAATTGAGCATGCTGGCTTGAGATTAATTTATTATTTAATTTGACAGTGGCATTTTTACCCGTACCAATTATTACATTATGACTATGGTTAGCAGCCAATGCTATTTTTTTAAATAACGAATTATTCTGGTATAAATACAGTTTCAAACCTTTACTCATTTTTTGATATAAATTTTTTGTGTAATTGGGTTGTAATCCACTTCTCTTAAAATAGTTAATGGAAATTGAATTTGATTAAAATCTATTATTGCATTTACTTTGACAAATAAAGAATATCTTTTTTTTAATAGATTTTTTAAAATTGACTTACCAAGTTTTGCAGAATTTAGTGTAATAGTAGATTCAATATCAACTTCACCTTGATTTTTTACTTTAATATGATTATCAATATTGGATTCTCCAATTAAGTTGTTATAATTTTTTGAATCATAAATTTCAATATTCAATTTTTCAATGGAATAATCAAAGTCGAAATTATTATTAAATGTTAAAGCTGACACAATATCAAAACTAGATAATCTAATATTCTCAATTTGTATTGATTTGAAATTAAAATCTGAGCCTTTTAAATTATTTTTAATGAGTGGTTCTAATAAATCTGATAAAATTAGATTTTGTTCAATATTAAATTTATAATTAAGCGGGATAAATGAAACTTTAGCCGATCCTTTTAAATTTAAGTTCAGAGTATCGTTAAGACTAACTTTTTGTTTAAATAACTTAGGTTCTAAAATCAGCCTGGACTTTAGTTTTAAAGTATCTTGTCTTTTTACCTTAAACTCGTTTAATAAATTAATTTTACCAATAAACAAACCATCTAAAAACAACTCTATATCTATATCTTTGGAATGAATAGCAAACTTATTTGGATTGTAAATTTTTAAATCAGTTATTACATTAAAAGACTCTCCAGCTGACTTCACTTCAACATTTTCTATAGATATAAATTTTGGGTCCTTGATGCTGGAGCACGTAGTAAAACTCAATATAATTAAAACAATAAGAAAATATTTTAAAAATAATTTCATTTAATAACAGTTTTTATTGTAGTTAGACTTTAAATGATTCTTTATACATTTTGATCTATTTTTTGAGTAAGGGTGAGATCTAAAAAAATTATCAATTACATCAAATCTGTTCTCATTTTGGCTCATTCGATTCCAAAGTGCTATAGCATCACAATTTTTGAAATTTGTTGGATATACTAGGTCCATGCCAAACAAATCCGCTTCACTTTCCTGTTTCTGATTAAAACTTTTGGTTGTTTCACTTTCAATTTCTAAGAAAATATTTCCTATTATGCCCCAGTCATCAGCAGCCTTTTGTTTTTTTATAGCTAAAGTTAAATGTCCTAATTCATTGTGAGCAATTTCATGTGAAATTATAGCTGAAATTTCAGAACTTGTTTTACAAAAATCATACATTCCTTTATAGAAAAAAATATGTCCACCCAAAGTTACCGCATTTAATGTTGGGTCATTCAAAAGATGAATTTTATAAGTAAAACCTCTGGGTTTTGCCAATCGGCTTACTAGATTTTTTAAAATATTATTTAAGTTTTGGTATTTGGCTCCTGATTCAATAAAACGGTATTTTTGTTTGTATGCTTTAAGCAACTTTCGACCTTGTTTTTGCTCATCATCAACAGAGATATCAATATCATCAAAGAAAGAACTTTGAATGTCTCTAGTAATTTCACCAAAATTATATATGGCATCGTTAGTTCCAGCATCTCCGTATGAGTTTAAGCACGAGAAATCATAAGTTACATTAGTCTGTTGTTTTCTTGGTTGATAACTATTTAATATTTCATTTTTTAATGATTTCTCATTGATATTTCCATTATTAATATTTTTGTCAGAATGATTAGATTTATTCATCATAAATAAATTAATAAAAAATGATATTAGAATAACAAAACCAACTGTGATAATTGGCCAAATTGGGATTAAGTATCGCGTTTCTTTTTTATTATTTACTTTTTTAATTAATCCATTATTATCATTATTTATGAAAACAAGGAACAACATACTGAGGTTTCCAAAAACATACCAGAAAAAATACCCGAATGAAAATTCAGATAAGTGGATACTCAAGAGAAATCTTGATGTCAATATAAAGAATATGACTAGAAATATTATTTTTATTTTGTAATGAATACTTTTTTTAAGAAAAAAAGTAATTAGAACTAAAACATTAGCTAAGGTGTTAAAAGCGCCTCTAATTGAATCAATTGTAAATGCCACTTCATATCCTAAAACATCAAATTCCTTTAATACTGGAAGAAAAAAACTTATGCAAAATAGAGAGAGGCATACAGTAAAGGGTAGTTTAAATTCTATAACTGTGTCAAATAATTTATTCTCAAAATTATATTTTTCTTTAATTGAAGGATAAGCATCTGATAAATTTTCATCAATTCTAGATAATGCTCCGTCATTTAAGGTTTCATAGACCTCCTCAGGATTGTCATCATCGTCTAAAAACCTTTTCCAATTCACTAATGTATTACCAATTCTTAAAATGTCATAGGTTTTAAGCTTTACGGATTCTACTATTCTAACACCATTTACATAAGTACCATTTGTTGAACCTAAATCGGTGACAAAAATATTTTTTTCATCATCAATAAATACTGCTAAATGTACCCTAGAGACGGTAGGATCATTTTCAATGACGTGGTCATTTACAGTGTCCTTTCCAATCTTAAATTGTTTCATTCTCTAGTACTTTAAGGTCATTAATAAGTGCTTCGCAGCTCTGATATCTTTTATTGGGATTTTTTGATGTAGCAGTATCAATAATTTTTTGCATTCTATTGTCTACGTGTGGATAAACATTTACCAATCTTTCAAGAGGTTTATTTTGAATTTTCCCTTTAATTTCAACTTTTGTGTTTTTTTTTGATGAGTAAGGCGTTGATCCAGTAAGCATCTGGTGTAATAAAACTCCTAGCGAATAAATATCTGTCCGATGATCTAAAGTAGTCCCTTCGTTTAATTGTTCTGGGGCCATATACATTAAACTCCCAACATTTTGTTGCATTCGATCTTCATTAGTTCCTTGGGAAATACCGTAATCAATTACCATCACTTTTCCTGAGTCACTTATGAGCATGTTACTTGGTTTAATGTCCAGATGAAGTACACCATTATACCCCGGAATTGGAATCTCTTTTTGATGTGCGTATCCAATTGCGGATGCTATCTCCTTGATCATGGCAATAGCTACTTCAGACGGAATTGGTCCAGTAACTGAATTAATGTATTTTTCTAAGTTCATACCCTCTATATAATCCATAACAAGGTGTGCACCATCTTTTAAAATTAAATCTTTTAGTTTAACAATATTAGGATGTGATAGCATTAAGTAAATGTTAGCTTCAATTTTGAAACGCTTAAGTATTTCGGGATTGTTCTTAAAATGACTATCAAATAAAGATTTTATAGCAACTGGAAATCCAGTATGGGTATCCAGTGCTAAATTTACAACCCCAGTACCACCTTTTCCAATTTCTTTTATATGTATGTATTTTGAACCTAAGTTTGGAAACATAAATATTATACTTTTTTTGAACTTATTGTGTCATTTTTTTTATCTATGTTATTATTACCTTGAAATGGGCCTTGTTGATTACGTTCTTCTTTGTCCATATTTAACATTTCAGCTTTTGTAGAGTCTGTTTTTTTCTTTCCTACCTTTAAACTATTTTTCATCCTATCAGCTTTCTTTTGCTTGCCTGTGCTATCTTTTTTTCTAGCTTTTTGTTTTTCTTCAGCTTGTTTTTTTTCAGCTTGTTTTTTTTCAGCCTCCTGTTTTTCTTTTTTTAATCTTTTGGTTTCTGTAGAAAACATATTTTTATTATCATCTTCATTTTTAATGGTATTATTGATTTCTGGCATATTAATTTCTCCTTTTATTACATTGACCATCAAAAAATCTCCTACACCTAGATCTTTTATTTCTTTTCTGTATTTGTGAATTGAAATTGGTTCGTTTTTTCCTCTTCTAAAAAAAAGTGGGCAATCTTCACAATAATTCTCTTTACCAACTTTTTCAGAGACTTTTTTAAAAAACTCGTTATTTAGTTTAACTTTTCCCCAACCTTGACCAGCTGCTACCTTTATGGTATCTATTAAACTAACAACTTCTTTTTCTTTTTCTTCTGCTTCTTCATTCTCTACTACATTTAATTTTTCTAAAGATGGGTTATTGTAATTTAACACAAAGTACCCAACAAGTAATAATCCTAAAATAAATGATGATGCTATTATTTTATTTTTCAAAAAACTCAAAGGTTTTTTTGTTTGATTATTTTTTTTAATCAAAAATTGTTGTGTTTTTGTATCAATTAAATCTTCATTATTTTTATTTACAAACTGAGTTTTAATGTGTTCGCTATCGATAATTTCAATTAAATCAACAGAAATATTATCATGCCCACCGGCAGACTCAGCCATAGTAATGAGATTGTTAACCTTTGTTTCAATTGCAGAATCAGTGGTTAGAACAGAATTTATCATTTTATCGTTAATAAGTCCACTCAGACCATCTGAACATAGCATAAAAAAGTCACCAGATTTAGCCAAGATTGGTTTTGAAACCACTTCAACTTCAACCTCAGCACCAATTCCAAGTGCTCTTGTAAGTTGATTTTTTTTTGGATGCGTTTCCATTTGCTGATCCGTTATTTCTCCTTTATCAACTAACTCTTGTACATAAGAATGATCTTTTGTTATTCTGTACAGTTTTTGATCTGTATGAATGTAGATTCTACTATCACCAACATGGGCAATATATATTAAACCTTCGCTTTCTAATAGGGCAGTACAAGTTGTACCCATCCCTTTAAATTCAGGATCAGCTTGTGCTGAGCCATAGATCTGTAGATTCGCAAAATTAATAGCTTCTTTTAAAGCAACTTGTGGTACTGGATTTGGATTGTTTGAAAAATATTCTTTTATGGATTCGACTGCAATTTTTGAGGCCTTAGCGCCTCCAATGTGACCCCCCATACCATCACAAACAATACGAAGATTGATATTGAATTTATTTGGTTTAGTAATACTACCTATATTGTCTTCGTTAGCTTTACGCACTAGGCCTAGTACTGTCTTGGAAAAATAATTTAATTTCATTTATTAGTTTTTATAGGTAGAATGTAAATGTAGCATCAGCTATTTCGATAATATCACCGTTTTTTAGAGTGCTTTTTTTAAGTTTATATCCGTTGATAATCATCCCATTGGTACTTTCGTTATCAATAATTATATATTTTGATGCTTCAAAAATGATGGTAAAATGTGTTCGGGATATATTAGGATTTATAATATGAATATCATTCAATTCATCTCTTCCTACACTCATTGATGGTTTGTTAATTTCGTAGGAATTGGTGTTTTTCGAATCAATAAATTTTAAAATTGGAAAAGCACCAAGTGCTTGCATTTCTTTTATTAATTTTGATTCCTTAATTTTTTTATCCTTTAACAATTTAGCGTTGTTCAGGTCATTTATTCGTTGCTGCTCTTGCTCTTTTAAAGACTCAATCTCTTTTTGTTGGTTTAAAAGTTCAGTTTGTTGTTTTTTCTGTATTTCTATTTGTTTTTGCTTTTCATCTAACAATTTCAACTTGTTTAATTGTTGTTTTGTTTTTAATTTTTTAAAAATTAGAAATAATAGAATTATAATAAAGACACTTGCTAATGATGTTATTAGTGGTTTTTTTTCAAATTGACCGAAATACCAGTTCCCCGGCGCGTTAAAGGTAAATTCATGTTCATAGTTTGAGTTTAGTTCTTTAATTTTTAATTTGTATTGGCTTCCGTCTTTGTAAATATCTTTTAGAAAAATTGTAGCTCTACTTTTACAACCTTTAGCTCTTTTTACAGCACTATTCAATGTTGAACTAATAATTTTTTCTGCCTGTGTTTGTTTTCTTTTATTAGTGCTCCTTAGATTACCCGCACTGACATCGAGAACATGTGATTCTCCATAAGTTTGATCAGCTAAAAAGGGAATTGCATGTTGTCTATGATTATATCGATTGTACTTGATTGTATTGATTACAATTTCCTTATCCAGAGCGTAGTTAATAACATCATCAATTTTTTCACTTGAATAATTATTGATACTTTCCTCAGACATCATCAATATAGATTTATCTAAACTTATAGGAATTTCAGATAATAAATCAATTCCTTCCCTAATTGCACCAGGAATTTCAGAGACTAATTTTCTTTCTCTGTTTGATGATGCATCAAAATCTTTGATCGCTTTTTTTAGTAATTTAACATCATCAGTAAAATTACTATGCAAAGGAACTATCACTCGTGTGTCGTCACGCCTTAAATGAAAAGTAGCTATTTGAATTTTATCACCAGAATTTATAAATTTTTCAAGTGAATTATTTAATGCTTTGAAAAAAGTATTGACTTGCTCATATCTGTCGGGGTTGTTTATTGATTCAATTAATATTAAAACACATTTATTTTTTTTAGCATAATTAATAGTATCATTAATCTTGGTTATTGTAACAGAATCAATTAGGACTTCTTTAGCTTTGGATAATCTGAATAAATTATAGTTTGTACCTGATTTAAAATCTGGACTTCTGTTGTAAATATCAAAACTTATTGTGGGGTAGTTTGTTAAATCAACTTCGCTATTTACTTTAATTTGTGCTTTTGAGTTGAAACAAATAAAGAAAAATATGATGCAATGTAAAATGTTTTTTTTCAAAATAATATAATTTAATTAAAAGCTTTTTTGAAAAGGAATGTTGTGTTTCCCATTTTAATTTGATCTCCATCATTTAATTCTTGAGGGTCTCTTGGACTTAAATCTTGCCCATTTAAAGTAGTACCATTAGAAGACATCTCGTCTGTAAGTAAAAACACATCTTTTCTGCATAAAATAAGTGCATGTACGGATGAAACTTGTTGGTCTAAAACTGTAATTTCATTTGAAGATTTTGATCCTATCATATTTCTACCTTCCATTATTTTAAAGTCTATTCCGAATTCTTCTAAATCAAAACTCACCAACCAACCTCTTAATCGCCGTCTGACTAGAGGGCTGGGATCGTTACTAGATTCAGTGTTGTTGGCGCCAACAATCATTGTCTTTGTTGCATCAAATGGTTCTTTTGTAGTTGATTCATTCGAATTTGTCATTTGAGATGAATCTTGACCTCCAAAAACTTTAGTTTTTAAATTATCATCTTCAGAAACTGATTTCGTTTCAGATAAAAATTCTGTTTTAATATCATCCGAGCTAGCACTGTCTGGACAGTAAGGGCAACTTGTTTTATCTTCTCTGTAAAAATGGCCTTTTGAACATTTTTTAAAACCTTCCATAATATATTTTTAGATTAGTGTTTTTTAGTTGAAAAATCATATTCAGAAATCCTCTATTGAGTTAAATTTCTCTCTGGTGATTTTTCTTAGCATTAAATTGGATTAAATCTCAATAAACTTAATGATTTTTTTTTAATTTTAGTTTTTATGATTTTTTAAAAAATATTAGGTCGCAATGTTCTAGCTAATAATATTTTTTGAAACAGATTCAATATAAAAAAATATCCACAAGGGTAAAAATTTATTGTTAGGGATAAAAAGTGGAGCAGAGGGGAGTTAAATCGAAATATTTTAGGAAGGATTTTTTTACCCCATGTGCCGTATCTGCTTTTAAAATTTCTTTATTACTCCAAGATTGGGCATTAGTCAAAAAGGGAGTAATAATTAGAATTGTCAAAATAAATAAAGTCCAGTATTTCATAGAATTATTTTATTATAATTCTAGTTTCTTTTAATCTATGAACGACCCCATTCTCTAATGAAGATGATTCTAAATCCGTTTCAAATACTCCTACAAATCTGTAAAGTCTAAACCCAAGGTTATCTTTGCTTCTAGGAAATGTTATCCGTTTTACTAAATTAGAAGTAACAGTTTTAAACCAATCATCATATTTTTCTGAATCCTTACATATTTCTGTTATAACCGTTCCATCTTTACTGATTCGATTATCCCACTCTTCGTTTTCATAAAATTTTGGAAACCATAAATAGTGATTTGGATAAATCTTACTTTTAAACCAAGCCTGCTGAACAGCTTTATAATTTTGTCCTAAGCAATTACAAGCATCAACTATTTTTCTGAAAGCTGGATTATCTTGAACATCTAAATATCCTCTTTTACGAAAATAATTTGGACTAAATTCTTTATCTAAGTCCCATGGCTCCCATTGTTTATTTTTTTCTAAAAGTTTAATCTTATGTCTTATTTGTTCAATCAAAATTGTAATTTGTTGGTTTATACAATCTAAATCTTCGGTAATTTTAATTCGACTCACATGATGATTTGTTGCTTGTATTATGTCTGTCTCTCTACGAATATCTGAATCTATTTGCTTATTATGATATGGTTCATCAATTTCTACATGAAATTTTATTTGAGGGAAGTACATATCTGTTAGTGCATGACCTTCAGGACGATTTATGTATTGTTGAGTTATGAATTTAACATCCGTTCTATTTAGTAAATGATAAATACGTGTAACAACATAATTTTCATAATTCTTCTTGTTTGTTTTTGCTATCTGACGTATTATGAATTCACGTTTAGTCATTTGTTCATGAGATGTTTATAAAAGTTTAAAATAAACTCTGAAAAATAGAAGAATATACTACAATAAAAAATAAAACAATAACAATTAATAATAGATATTTTTGTAGAAATCTTTTCTTCTGTAACTTTCTAAATTCACGATTAAAAAAAAGATAATCGTCATCTGAAAGTAATTTTAATCTGTTCATGGCTATTTCGTACTTTTTCAGTGACGTATCGGAAATATTATTTTTTAATTTTGATTTTATGCTACTATCCCATTGCAGATATTGTAAGACTCCCATAAGGTACTCTAATAAGTCAATAATTTCATGTTTTTCATCAGGAATATTTAAATTTAATATATCTGTAGTTAGTTTTTCTAAGTTGTCTTTTTGCACATTATTAGAAAAAGCCTCATTTGTTAATTGGCTTTTACTTTCTTCATAAGTAATGTTTTTTGAATGTGATTTGTATAACTGATTTTGTTTATGATTTTTTTCAATGGAATCTAGTCTTTTGTTGAATCTGTAGGGTGTAGACCAGCCTTCCTTGAAAACTTTATTGCTCAGCCATTTACCTGAATTTTTACCTGTTTCCCTTAAAAAAGACTTCCAAAAGCTCATATTTTATTTAATTAATCAAATATAAAATAAATTTTTGTTTAAATTTACAACACTAACACAAGACAATTAATCATGAGGGACAAGGCTAAAAATAATTTATCTTCTATTTCAGTGGAAAATATTAAGGAATATATTAAGTCATCAAATCCAACTTATTATAATAAGATGATTATTTCAGATGCTGCAGAAGTAAAAAGAACAAATTTTATTTATATTAATTACACTTCAAATTATTTGAATCGTTTTTCAAAAAAAGTCACCTTTCCACTTTATGGTAATGTTGCAGACAATTTTAAGAATTTCGAAAATTCTTCCAATAAATCAAATCCAAAGCAACTATTTGACTCTGAGTCAATATTAGAAACTTTAAGTTCCAATTATAGTATAGAGGGAGAGCAGGACACGTTGGCGACTCCAGATGATTTTGATTATTTGATTAAAGCTGAGAACGACGAAGTTGTATCCAAACAACCATTATACTATATTTCTGAACGTACATCATCATGGGATTGTGATCCATGTGGTACTGAAAAATACATACAATGTGATGATTTTGATTGTGAAGGACGACACACTTGGAAATGCACTAATTGTGCCGCTAAAGGACAAGTTATTTGTGATACATGTGGAGGAGACAAAAAGCTAGATTGTAGAAAATGTAATGGGAGTAAAAAATTAAGATGTAGTAAGTGTGGTGGAGATGGACAAAGAGTAGATAAAATGGATACTTTAAGTGCTGTTTCTAGTTCAACACGATCTTCAAGAATTGTAAAAAAGCGTTGTGGTGATTGTTCGGGTAGAGGGGAAATCAGATGTAATAATTGTTCCAATGGAAAAGTACCTTGCAGTACTTGCTCTGCTCAAGGAAAAGTGATATGTCCTGAGTGTAATGGTCATAAAAATATTGTCTGTGGCAAATGTTATGGAGATAAAAACAGATACGGTTTGATCGATTGCCCAGAATGTAAAGCAATGGGTAGGATGGCACAAATATCATATGTAGAAACCAAAATTTTGCAAAAAAGCGTAGACAAACTTTTCAATAATAATAACGAGCTTGTTAATGTAGCCGAAGACACTGTTTTAAAATTTGCTGATAAAAGTTCACAACAAGAAGTTGTTTTGAAAAATTTCAATGAAGTTTTTTATAAAGATTATGATGAAATAGTCGAAGATATATTAAAACAAATTCAAAATGAATCTGACTTCATATTCGATGGATATACAAATAAAGTTGTTAGAGAAGAATTATTTTTTCAAGTAATTCCATGTGTTCAGGTTCAATATAAGCATATGCTAACAAACACAGAGCAAGAGGTTACTATTCTAGATTTTTTCAATAACCCAAAATTGGTTATTGATGGTGAAGTTGAAAATCAAAATTCAACTTTAAAGGATACTGGAAAAAAACTTGGTAACTTTTTTGGTAAACTGTTTAAGTCCAAAGGATTTAAACAGAAAGAAGATACCAAAAAAGAGATTAAACTCATGATTAGATTAGCTAAAGCCGATGGTAAGATTGAAGATTCAGAAAAGGTATTCTTATCTAGTAAAATAACTTCATTGGATATGTTTACTAGTATCGAAAAGACAGATTTATTCAATATGATGGATGACTCAATACTTCCTGAATTAGAGCCAGATGATGTTAAATTCTCCAGCAGCGATAAATTCTCTGAAGTATTCCAAAATTTACAAACAATGGCAGCCGAAGATGAAGACGTAGATAGCTCTGAGCAAGAATTATTAGATAAAATTAAATCTTTAAATAATTAAGTTTTGAAAAAATTATACTTCTTTTTATTTACAGTTATTTTTTTAATTTTCTTTTCTTGTAATTTTTCATCTAAACAATCAAATGACGATATATCCACAGATGAATCTGAATTTAATGAAAAGACAGTAGTTCAAGAAATTACAAACGAAGATCTAGTTTTTGATCCCATAATAACAAAAAAATCAATTTTTATTAAAAAGGGAGCGTCTTTTAAGGAAGCTTTTTATGGGCTATCGGGCGATTCAATTAGAATTTCTTTTAAATCAGATGTGCCGATAAAATCCTTTGCTATAACTGAGGAACGAAGTGGGCGCTCTGTTAAGACTTTTAAAAAAATAAAAACTTTAAATTATGAATTTGATGTGTATTTTGATAATCCTTTTAGTGTTGCAATTGAATTTTACCGAGAATCCTATTTTAATTTAGAAGTTTTTAGAAAATCTGCTAATGTAGAAAACTATAAACAACAATATAAGATTGTTAGAGATTCAGTTGTGGTTGAAAATAAGTCACTAAGAAGTATTACTGCAAAAAAAATTGGTTATGAAAATGTCTTCAACGAACCTAAAAAACTTATAGTATCTAGGGTAATTTCATTATCTGGAAAATCTAAAGTTTATGTTCCTATTGAAATACCCAAAAATACCAAAGAATTCATTTACACCTTAAGAATATCGGGGCGTGATTATTCACTTCCAGAAGACGGAAAATTATTTGATAAAGTAAAAACACGTTCACGCAAAATAAAAGTCTTTGGCTTACCACTTTGGGACTCCAACAGTTCAGGATCCAGTTTGAGTAGAGAGATTTTAAATGGATTATTTCCTCCAAAAAAAGATGAAGATTATTCATTAAATGTATTCTTCTTTGATAAAGAAAGAGAAATAAAAAAGTTTCTCAACTATAGTGGTGATGAGCACAGCTCCGCTTTCAATTATGACCTCAACAATAGTGCTTTGTCAACACAAAGCAGAGTAGGATTAATCAAAAAGCCATCCAGTGGATATTCCTATATAGGATTACAATCTACAAGTTCGTTTTCTAGTACATATGCATGGTTAGACGTTGTTGCTTTGTCAGAGCAGGATTTATTTTACGAAATAAGGTATAGTTTAAAAAAGAAATAATTTTTTTGCAACCAATATCTTTTAAATTTTGAAATCATTTTTAAAGTACGATTTAGGAAATTTTATTGCTCGAAAATACAACGTTATCTTTTTTATTAGCAATTTTGATTCTCTTCGCTTTAATCATAATAGGATTGAATAACATCTTAGGTATCGTTAATGATAAAGGCTTATTGGATCAGTTTTGTGAAAGTTTAACAGAAATCATAAATCTAGGTAATGGAGAAAATTTTAGTCATCGATTAGTTAACTTTTTATATTTGGGTCTGAGTGTTGTTATTTCTAAAACTATTATCGCTTTTTTAGCTGCCAAGGTATCTAACTTTATTAATTACCCGTTAAACTGAAAATAATTATGAAAGTTCTTTCCAAATCACGTTTTAAAATTGGACTTTCATGTCCAAATAAGTTGTATTTTTCTGGGGATAAGTCATATAAAAATAAAGAGGAAAACAATACCTTCGTTGCGGCTTTGGCAGAAGGGGGGTTTCAAGTTGAGGCTTTGTCGAGATTGTTGTATCCTGGCGGACATTTTATTAATGCGCCTTATGGAGCATACCAACAGTCCTACCAGCAAACTCTCGAACTCTTAAAACGGGATGAGGTTATTATCTATGAAGCCGCTTTTTTATATGATGGTCTTTTTGTTATGACCGATATTGTGCTTAAACAAGGGAATCATGTCCGCTTAATTGAGGTTAAGGCAAAGTCTTTTGATTCCACTCAAACAGATACTTTTATTGGGGCTAGGGGTGATATTAGAAGTAGTTGGCGGCCATATTTGTTTGATATAGCCTTTCAAACTTATGTTGCCAGTAAATGTCAGCCAAATCTTAGTTTTGAGTCCTTTTTTTTGATGGCCGATCAGTCTAAAGTAGCAACTATTGAAGGGCTGAATCAAAAGTTTAGGTTACCAAATAATGGCGATGTTCGCCAAGACGTTGATGTTCGAATGACACCAGCGGAGGCTCAAAGCACTTCTGTGCTTTCCGAGGTAGAGGTTTCGTCAATTGTAAATGCGATTGTTAATGATGAGTTTAGTTACAGTCAAGATTTGGTTTTTTCTGAAGCTGTTGCTCTGCTAAAAACAAGTTATCAAGACCATAAATACCTAAATTGGCCCACTAACTATAGCCGTTGTAAATCCTGCCAGTTCAAAATTGATGCTTCCACTAAACAAGCAGGTTACAAATCTGGATTTGAGTACTGTTTTTCTAAACAACACCATTGGACAGAATCAGATTTTCAACGTCCTAATATTTTTGAGGTTTGGAATTTTAGAGGTCAAAGATTGTTAGAACAAAATCGTTTATTTTTGGATGAATTAAACCAAGAGGATTTTAAGGTCATTGGCGAACCAGATGCCATGAACTCAAGTGAACGCCGTTGGATTCAAGTTCAGAAAACTTTAAATCCACAATCTGGCCCACATGTTGAGCGTGTCGGTTTAGCTAAAGAGATGGAGTCATGGGTTTACCCATTACACTTTATCGACTTTGAAACCAGTGCAGTTGCGCTACCTTTCAATATAGGAAGACACCCTTACGAGCAAGTGGCTTTTCAGTTTTCGCACCACATATGTTATACTGATGGAACGATCCAACATGCCTCAGAATATATCAATACAACTCCAGGTAAATTTCCAAATTTTGAATTTGTTTCAGCCCTGAAAAAAGCGCTTGAAAAGGACGAAGGAACGATTTTTCGATTTGCAACCCATGAAAATAGTATTCTAAATTCCATTAAAGATCAACTTGAGGATAGTAATTATTCAGACAAGCACAATCTGATTGATTTTATCAAAACTATTACAACACCTCGCAAGGACGATCCAAATCCATGGGTTGCCTCAAGACCTATGGTCGATTTAAGAGTCGTCATTCTCGATTATTATTATAATTCATTGACAAAAGGATCAAATTCTATCAAAGCTGTATTACCCGCTGTTTTGAATTCCTGTGATTTTTTAAAAAATAAATATACCAATCCCATTTCTAAAATCAATATAACCAGTTTAAATTTTGAAGGTCATCACACTTGGATTCAATTTAAAGATCAACAAGTGACTAATCCATATTCATTACTCCCCCCAATTTTTATTGAACAAAGTCAAGAACAATTAGATCAATTCATCTCTGGTTTAGATAAAATTTCTGACGGCGGAGCTGCTCTAACAGCTTATTCTAAACTTCAATTTGTGGACATGTCTGATGAAGAGAGAGACAGTATAAAAAGATCATTACTAAAGTACTGTGAACTAGATACTTTAGCAATGGTAATGATTTATGAACATTTAAAAACATTAATCTAGATTATTACATCACTTACTTTAACCAATTTATTTTTTATTATGCAAAATCGTATTGAGAAGATTAACTTATTTTTTCAACTTAGCTTATTATGTACAGTGGCTAGTGCCCAAACAATCATCAATACTGAGAATATGATGTCCGAGCTTAGTGAAAGTTTTTCATATAATATGAATTTTCAAGGCGACTTAAATTTTGGTAATATTGATTTAATTCAATTTAGCACCGCTCATCAAGTGTCAAAATCTGTAAACCAAAATTTATTTAGATTGCTCCTAAATTATGATTACATAAAAGAAAGTGGCACAGAAATATCATCCGATTTTACAGGCCAGTTTCGTTACAATTATAGAATTGGAAAAAATTCAATTTTTACATTTTTTCAAGTTCAAAACATTAAATCTCTTCGAATGAATCATCGTTATATTTCTGGTGCAGGTTATCGTCATCGAATGCTTCAAAAAGAATTGAATTATTGGGATTTATCTGCGGGACTTTTTTTTGAAGATGAGCTCTACGATAAAGATTTAAGTACTCAACAACAAGTCTACAACTGGCGATATAGTTTTAGCTCATTTTTCAAATATAAATTTTCTAAAAACTTATTTATCAATTTAGCTGTTTACTACCAAACTAACACTTCAAACACTGATGATTTTCGTCTTTTCTTAGAGCCTAGGTTCTATTATTCGCTAAAAAATATTGATTTATTTGTTGATTGGACTCATCGCTTTCATTCAACTCCGTACATAGATATTTATAGAACAGATAATAGTATTAATATTGGTTTAGAATTTAAACTATAATTCCTGTGTACAACAATATTAGCATACAACAGGTTACCCCAAAAATTTAAAGTTATCGTGTTAAATTATGCCGTTTTGAGCCAAAGGGAGTGAAGGCGAACTATTTTAGCAAGCATTTAATTAAGACTTAACTGAGCTGAGTGTGAATTTATTTACAGCAAATTATCCTTAATGCTTTCACCTAAAATTTTAATAATTGAATAGTATTCTTGTGATTTTGATTTTAATATATTTGGTGATAGATAGATGCATACAATATTTGCATTTTTTTTATTTCGCAGAAACCAGTGAAAACGGTCTTTGAGCTTATTACCATAGAACTTATGTTTGTTTATTCTTGAAAATATTTTTTCTTGTGTCTTATCAAATTTTTTTAGTGATTTTTCAAATGCAGCATAAAAATTATCTAGTTTATCTACATCATCAAAAGTGCTTTCAGCTTTAGTAAATTCAATTTCTCCTTTTTCACCTCCGTTGAGAATATGAAATGAACCATTTTTTGAAGAGGAGCACAAAAAATAAATAACAGTACTTTTCTCTTGTATACATTCCAACATATCGTTTTTAAATTGCTCAAAGTAAATGTTGTCTGATATCTCTCCAGAAATATACAAAGGGTTTGAATTAAGATTGTATTTATACTTGGGATTTGCAACGGTCTTACTAACACGTTCTGAGCTAATGTAATTTGCATTTAAATATTCTGATATTGCATATGTAAAATGCCCTAAATACTGTTGAATTGCAGAACTTGATGATATTACAGTAATGTTAGATTTCCGATTATTAAAAGTTCCATAGATTGAATTTTCATCAAAAGACTGTATAACTTCGACGTCATTCATTGTAGTTAGTTGTATTCCTTTGCCTTTATCAGCAATGTTGATTAAATCTGATCTTCTTAGCATTAGTTTAAATTCAGCTGAAGACAACTTAATAAATCTTCTTCTCACATGAGATAAACCAATTAATTTTTTTATTTGTATAGCTGCAGCCTGAGAATCATAGTTAAATGCACTTAATAGTTTTTCGTTCTTTTCTTTAAGTTCTTCATTAGATTTTATTGCTTCAATTTCTTCTACAAAACCAGCACCAATAATACCAGCAGGTACTGCAAACAAAGCAATTCCAAGTAAACCAACAATGGTCGCCATTACTTGTCCCCAAAGAGTGATGGGTTCAAAATCGCCATAGCCACCTACACCACCAATGAATTTAGAAAGCGACCAGATAAATGCATCTATAATATCACCAAAATTATCAGGTTGGGCGCTATTTTCTATGTGGTGTAATAATGCCGAAAGTATAACAGTTAAAAAAACCACTAACTGCATAGATAGTATCAACTCTTTGCCCTTGTTTTTTATAGCGTTAAATACTAAGTTTTGGGATTTCATAAATCTTCCAAATTTCAGTAATCTAAAAAGGCGAAGAATCCTTACAATCCTTATAAAACTATATCCTGTAGGAACAAATAGTGATAAATAGAAAGGAATAATACTAATTAGATCAATCACCATATAGAAAGAAGTGATGTTAGAAATTCGTTGACTAATTGTAGGTTTTTCTCCATCAATTCGATACGTCCATATCCTCAGTATATATTCAATGCTAAAAAGAATACTTACAGTATAGTCAATGATAAAAAAATGATGGTAGTATTTTACCTTTAATGAAACCACGGACTCCAATATTATTTCAAAAGAAGAAACCAAAATTAGAAACAGAATGAAAAAACCAATCCTCTTTTTTAAGGTAGTTTCTGGAGTATCGTCATTTAAAATGAGGCCTATTTTATGATTTATTTTTTTCAAAAGAAATATTGTTTGTGCCAAATTAAATAAATAAAGTCCATATAATCAATTTTTGGAAGGATAGAGTTAAAAAATATACCAGAAAAAACACCGAAGATAGTGCCAAATTAATGGACTAAATACTCAGTGTTTGTGGGTAAATTGTGGAGCCAAGAGGAGTGAAATCAAACTATTTTGGAGAGGATTTAGCTATTTTTAAATGAAAAATAAGTCAACTTTCTCCACAGCGATTCCAATGGTCCGAATTGGTGTTTTTTTAAAACTAAAGGAGAAATTATCAACATTATAACCCATACACCAATTACAATAAGGAACTGCTGAAATCTGTCAAATGTACCGAAAAGGCCTAATCCATGGCCATTAAAAATGAGTGTACAAATTACAGACATGCCTATATAGTTAGTAAATGCCATTCGCCCTGTGGCTTGCAATCGATTTTGAAGTTTTTTAAATGTTCCTTTTTTATAAATCCAAATAACCAATCCAATATAGCCCAATGCCATGAAAAGACCGGATACAAATTTATAATTTGCACCAATGTTCATCACATATGCACCGGACCACTCAGAAGCATACACTTGACCCAATCCTATGCTAGAGAGTATCAATCCTGGTACGAATCCCAACCATATCATCTTTTTATAATATGCAGTTGATTTATCAGCAGATAAAATGCCTTTTCGATATAATATCATACCTAACAACATCATTGCACTGGTGCGCCAAAATATTTCAATCATAAAAACAAGGGTTTGAAGTTCTAGAGCATTTTCAATTCTTAGTTGCATTTGCTCAATATAAGAACCTTGCATGATTTTAGTTTGTACAGCGATTTGTTCAGCAGAAGGGTAAAAGAAAGCAAAAGTACTTTCGAGTGCGTCTTTTGGCATGCCATAATAGGTCATAAAGTTTAAACTTATAGGAATTAGAAAAAGGATAACTGCCATAATAAAAAGTGTCCGAATTGACTTTTTTCTAAAAAAGAAAACCAGACTTCCACAAATTGCATAGGCTACTAATATATCTCCTACCCAAATGAAATAGGCGTGTATTAAACCAAAGAGTAAAAGCCAAAACATTCTTTTGTAATGCAATGTAGCAACTCGCTTACCTTTTGCTTCTATTCTTTGCGTGAATAAAACCACACCTGCTCCAAACAGCATTGAGAAAATAGACATAAATCGAGTATCTGCAAAAATGTAGTTGAAGCCATGAAAATATTGATTGTAGCCTTCTAAACCAGCACCAATTGTGGGGTTCATATACGCCATACTGATTTGAGAAAAAGATGTGATATTCATAATCAGAATTCCTAAAACAGCAAATCCACGTATCAAGTCGAGCGAATGAATTCTGTTTTTTAAGTTAATAGGCTGGGATAAACTTGACATTATTACTTGTATTTATATTTTAGTTGTTATTTTAATTAACATCAATTAATGTTATGTTACTTTTGACTTAGGTCTGCACATGACGAATATAAATAAAAATTATTCCCTAAAATAAAATTTATTTTTGGGAATAATGCCGTGGAGATAAGAGGTGTGAAATCGAACTATTTTCGTGAGGATTTGGGATTATTAGAATAAAATATTGTTTAAATAACTCCACATTTCGTTGTGGAAATTAATGGGGAGTAAATTATCGCCATTAGGAGCTTCACCCATGCGAATTATTACTAGATTTTGACTAGGAATAACATCGAGGTATTGACCGTTTTTACCCATCCCTGCAATTAAATCATCAGGCGCGTTGGAGGCCAAAGAAGTCTGTATTGGAATCGTTATGCCTGGAGGAATCAAACTATCTTTACCATTGAGCCACCAAAGATATCCATAGGATTCATTAATTTGTTGAGATGTATTTATCATATTTGAAAAATAATTTGCATCATTCAAAACCACTTGCTCATCCCACACACCTTCATTTAATATCAACAACCCAAACCTAGCCATATCCCGTGAGGTGCTCCAGTAAATATTATTATAGTTTGATTGAATCCAACTACCACCCATTCCAATTTTCATTTTTACTTTTTGGTTGGTAAAATCATTGTATGTAATCCCAGATGAGTTTTCGATGACATCTTTTAATAGTGTATAGGTAGCATTGTGATAAAACCAGCTTGTTCCTGGATTTTCTTTATAATTTAGGCAATTAGGTGTTGTGCAATTAAGGTCATCCACTTCATAGTCTAAACCAGTAGTCATGGTCAATTGGTGCTTAATTTTAATCAAATTCTCTTGGTTTGCTGTTAAATTGGTCCAACCATTGCCAAGATATTTAGCACTTTTGTCCTCCACAGACAAAAGTCCATTGTCTTGAGCGATTCCTACTAAAAAGGCAGTGAGTGTCTTTCCAGCAGAAGCCCAATACCAATTTGAGTTTTTATCAAAAGGACCTGTATTTTGAATGTTATTGTCCCAATAATTTTCTAA
>Ga0209503_10000341_pt1 | contig 30592 bp, 33 predicted proteins | sample SouAtlMetagenome_2_FD_187448 | JGI IMG/M metagenome (GOLD analysis project Ga0209503, IMG submission 187448) | Marine eukaryotic phytoplankton communities from Atlantic Ocean - South Atlantic ANT15 Metagenome (SPAdes) (version 2) | ecosystem: Environmental > Aquatic > Marine > Oceanic | place... | reverse complement strand
ATCAAGTTGATATAATTTTGTGTTTACTCAAATGTAGCTATTTTTAAGCGATTATAAAATTCAAAAATTTTTGACTATTTGTGATTTTGCTTCAACAAATGGGGAAATTTTTCCTTGAATCTTTTTAGTCTAGGAACAGATACGCTACGAACATAGGGGTTATTTGGGTGAAGACGCTCATAATCTTGATGATATTCTTCAGCTTTCCAGAATTTTTGGAAAGGATAAACTTCAGCCGCAACCTTTATATTTTTAATTTTTTCAATTTCTTTAATTTTTTCAATAATTAAAGCTTTTTGACTTGGGTTTTTATAAAATATTATTGAACGATACTGAGAACCCTTGTCAGGCCCCTGACCGTTAACTTGAGATATATTTTGAGATCCAAAATATACTTCTAAAAGCGTTGAAAAACTAACAATCTTATTATCATAATGAATTTCTACAGCTTCAGCATGTCCCGTTCTTCCTGTGTTACTGAGCTCATAAGTCGGATTTTTGGTAAAACCACCCGAATATCCACTAATAACTTGATGAACTCCATAGATACTTTCATAGATAGCTTCTACACACCAAAAACAACCACTAGCAAAATATGCTTTTGAAATATTAGAGTTTCTTGGGGCTAAAGTTACGCCAGTATTTGATTTAATTGATTTTGTATTATTATTTTGACAACTTAAGGTTAAATAGAATACAGAAAGTAGAAATACTAAATTTTTTTTCATCTCATCCATTTAGGAATAAAATTATGAACTGAAAAATGAAATTTTGTAAAAGTTTTATTAAAAAAATCAGAAACTATTGTTTAATAATTTTAAATTTTTGAAAATAGTTTTTCCATTTTAACTTTCTGTTCATCAGCAAGCTCAGAATCTACTAAAATTCGACCACTATGTTCGTCGGTAATGATTTTTTTTCTTGCCGCAATTTCTACTTGAACTTGTGGAGGTATAATAAAGTAAGAACCTCCTGAAGCACCTCTTTCAATTGGTACCACAGCTAAACCATTTTTTACACTCAATCGGATTTTAGTGTAAGCTTTAGCAAGGCGATCTTCAATTTTTGTTTTGTATTCCTCAGATTTTCCGAGAAGTATTTTCTCTTCTTTATCTGTTTCAGCAAGAATTGCATCTAAATCATTTTTTTTATGTTTAAGATGATTTTCACGCTCAGATAAACGTTCTTTAGTGTTTTCGATGACCTCTTTTTTTTGTTCAATTTGTGCTTTGTACTCTTTGATGTGTTTTTCAGCTAATTGAATTTCTAATTCTTGAAATTCAATTTCTTTTGCTAAAGAATTAAATTCTCTATTGTTACGAACATTTTTCTGTTGTTCATTATATTTTTTAATTAGTGATTTTGACTCTTCAATTAAATTCTTTTTTGTCTTAACTTGATTGTCAATTTCAGTAAGATTGTTCTCTAATTTTTGAAGTCTTAATTTAAAACCTTCAACTTCGTCTTCTAAATCTCTAACTTCAAGCGGAAGTTCACCTCTGACATTTCGAATTTCATCAACTCTTGAGTCAATAAGTTGTAAGTCATATAACGCTCTAAGTCTTTCTTCTGTAGTTAACTCTTTCTTCTTAGCCATAACTATTTATACTTTACTGGGTTTGTATTTATTTTTGATAAGAGGATTGCAAAATTAGGAATTTTTTTCTTAAGATAAGCTTCTAAAACATTTTTTGTGTATTGTTCGCTTTCATAATGTCCTATATCTAATAATAAAAGTTCATTTTCAGCCTTGAAAAAATCATGATATTTTAAATCAGATGTTATAAAAGCATCAGCTTTTGCTAGTTTTGCTGATTCAATTGCAAAGCTACCTGAACCAGCTAAAATAGCTACTTTTTTAATCGGTTTATTTATAAATTTAGAGTGCCTTATTAAATCACTTTTCATTGTTTTTTTTACAAAGTTGATGAAATCATTTTCACTTATTTTTTCTTCAAGATCTCCAATCATTCCCAAACCAATAAATTGATTTCCGTTTTCTAGAGTGTAGGTTTCGTAAGCAACAGACTCATAAGGGTGTGATTTGAACAGGGAACTTAGAACTGAAGACTCTAAATGTTTGGCATAAATAATTTCAATTTTTACTTCTTCTAAATTTTGATCTTTATTAGGTTCTCCAAAATAAGGATTTGAATTATTATTTCCTTTGTAAGTTCCTATACCATTACTATTAAAACTGCAATTTTCATAATTACCAATTGAACCTCCACCAGCTTTAAAAAGAGCTTCTCTTACCTTTTTAGCATCTTTTGATGGGACGTATGTTGTAAGTTTTTTAATCGTTTTAGATTGGGGTATTAATATTGATTTGTTTTTTAAATTTAAAATATTACATACTGCAGAGTTAACCCCTTCAAAGGCATTATCAAGTGCAGTGTGTATGGCAAAAACTGAGATATCATGTTTGATAGCTTTCAGTATGACTCTTTCTACATAGGTTTTTCCAGTAATTTTTTTTAAACTATTAAAAATGATTGGATGAAAACTAACTATGAGATTACAATTATTTTCAATTGCCTCATCAATAACTTCAGGAAGTACATCTAATGTGATTAATATTCCTTTTACCTTTTCTTTTTTATCCCCAATTAATAAACCTACGTTGTCATAATCTTCAGCGTAAGCTAATGGAGCGAATTCATCGAGTTTTTCGACGACATCTTGAACTATCATAGTATTTTATTTAACTTCAAAGATAAAATAATTACTTTCGTATTGATGAAGCTTTTAAGGAAAATATTATTACCACTAAATTTAGTTTATTTCGTTGTTACGTATGTTAGAAATAAATTATACGATTGGAATTTATTCAAATCTGTGTCTTTTGACTTTCCTGTAATTGGAGTCGGTAACTTATCTGTTGGAGGAACAGGTAAAACTCCATTGGTAGAGTATTTAATTAAAACATTAAAACTAGATTATAAAATCGCAGTTTTAAGTAGAGGTTACGGACGTAAGTCAAATGGATTTGTGTTATCACAAATTGATACTGATGTAAAAATTATTGGCGACGAGCCTTTCCAGATTAAAAATAAATTTCCAAATATTGAAGTTGCTGTTGATAATAATAGACAAAATGGAATTTCACGTTTAATTAAATTAGATACTAATCCAGATGTTGTTATTCTTGATGATTCTTTTCAGCACAGAAAAGTAAATCCTGGTTTATCAATTTTATTAACCCCTTTTGATAATCTTTTTTGTGATGATGTTTTACTGCCAGCAGGTAATTTACGTGAATCAACTATTGGATCTAGCAGAGCTCAAATCATAATAGTTACAAAGTGCCCTTCTATTTTAACGGATATTGAAAAAAAGAAAATTTATCAAAAGCTAAAAATTAATAATCAACAAAGATTATTTTATAGTTCTATTGTTTATGATAAGTCAATATATTCAGCTAAAAAAACCAAGTCAATTAAATATTTAACAAAACAAAAATTTACTCTGGTTACTGGCATTGCTAATTCAACGCCTCTTGTTAATTACTTAAACTCCTTAGGATTAAAATATGACCATCTTAAGTTCTCAGACCATCACGAATATAAAAATAGTGACTTAGAATTAATTTCCTCAAAACCCCTTGTTCTTACAACAGAAAAAGATCATTCTAAGTTAAATTTAGTTGATCATGATTCAATATATTATTTGCCCATAAAATTAAAAATTGAAAATTCTAACGAATTTGATAATTCAATTAAAAAGTTTATTAGCAGATATCAAGCTAATTAATGTGTTTCTGAGCTTTATATGAAGAACGAACAAGAGCACTACTTTCAACATGTCTAAACCCAAGATCAATTCCAATATTTTCGTATTCTTTAAATTGCTCAGGAGATATAAACTCTTTAACAGGTAAGTGCATTTTGCTTGGTTGAAGATATTGTCCAATTGTTACAACATCCACATTTACTTTTTTTAAATCTTGAAGCGTTTCAATAACTTCATCACGACTTTCACCAAGACCAAGCATTAAACCAGTTTTAGTTCGTCGTTGACCATTATCCTTAAGGTATTTAAGTACTCCCAAACTTCGATCATATTTAGCTTGTATACGTACTTCTCTGGTAAGTCGCCTAACAGTTTCCATATTGTGAGAAATAACCTCTGGTGCAACTAATAAAATTCTTTCTAGGTGTTTTTCGATACCTTGAAAATCTGGAATTAAAGTTTCAAGTGTTATAGTTGGGTTCATTCGCCTAACAGCATTTACGGTTTCTGCCCATAGGATACTTCCCATATCTTTCAAGTCATCCCTATCCACGCTAGTTAAAACGGCATGCTTAATCCCCATAATTTTTATTGAACGTGCTACTTTTTCTGGCTCGTCCCAGTCAATAGATTTTGGTCTACCTGTTTTTACTCCGCAAAAGCCACAAGATCTGGTACATATATTTCCTAGGATCATGAATGTAGCTGTCCCATCACCCCAACATTCACCCATATTAGGGCAACTACCTGAGGTACAAATTGTATTGAGGTTGTATTTATCTACTAATCCTCTGAGCTGAGTATATTTTTTACCAGTAGGTAATTTAACGCGGAGCCATTTTGGTTTTGGCTTTTGAGTTATAAAAACGGAGTCTAAAGACATATTTATAATTAAGAAACAAAGATACAAAGTAAAATATAAAAACCTATAAAATACTTATGTACCAAATGTTAAATACTATTAAAAAAATAATGCCAAAAATACTCATAAAATGTATAAATATTGTAGGTCTATAATTAACTGGAGTGTATTTACTGCAAATAAGTAAATAATTCATTAATGCATAAATAGGTGCTGTGATAAAGGATAAAATCGTTGCTATTTTCACCAACCCGCCCATTTCAGATGTAAAAAAAAGTAAGACAATTATAGTTCCCAAAATTAAAATTGTAATCCAATATTTGTAACCATTATCAATAGGCTTATTGCATATTAGCTCAATTGATTTATTCATTACACGCGGGGAAGCATCAAGGGTTGTTAAAGTTGTACTAAACATAGTTGTAAGTGCAGCAATGCCAATTACAAAATAACTCCAATCTCCAATACTTGATGTATACATTTCAATTAGTTGAATTGAAAAAGTGCTACCATTATCACTTAAATTAGTATTTGATCCATACATTATTAAACTTCCCAATGATAAAAAACCAATTGCCAACAAAATTGTTATAATGTAACCAATATTAAAATCTCTGAGAATTGATTTTTTTTCAAAACTTGGTGTTGTTTTTTGTTTTTCTACAACCCAAATAGATTGCCAGATTGAGACGTCTAAAGGGGCAGGCATCCAGCCCATAAATGCAATTAAAAATATAATATCGGAACTACTTGATGGAAAAACTTGCGTCCAATTAATATTGTACTTTAAGTTCATAAAAGCATTAATTACAACAATTAATGTTGTCGTACTTAAAATTAAAATTATAATTTTCATCAATTTATCCAAAAGGTGGAATTTACCTACTATCAGAATAAAAAAACAAAAAAATAAAATAATCAAAGTCCATATTTCTACGCTAATACTATTTCCAAAAATTGATGAGGCAATACCTGCTGTAACTATAGTAACAGCACTCTGAATTGTAAACATTGTTGCAAAACTAAGAATGATGTAAATTTTCAAAAATACTTTACCTAGTTTTTTGTAACCTTCAAGTAAATTTTCACCAGTCGCTGCTGCATATCTGGGACCAAATTGGAAGAATGGGAATTTAATGATATTAATAATTATTAAAGCCCAAAATAAACCAAAACCAAAACTTGCTCCAGCTTTTGTTGATTGAACTAAATGTGAGACACCTATAGCACTTCCTGCAAAAAGTAAACCAGGACCTAGTTTACGTAAAAAGTTAATCATTTTTATTTTTGATTATTTCAGCCAAATTTTTTTTTGCACGAAGTAATTTTATTTTTACGTTATTTACTGGAGTTCCTATTGATTCAGCAATTTCGATATATGATTTTTCTTGAAAAAATCTAAGATGTATCATATCTTGATGATGTTTTTTTAGCTTTTTGATATTTTTTAATAGTTCAGCTAAATTTTGTTCGTTTATTAATCTATCTTCTGGAGTTGGTGTATTATCAACTATCCAATATGCTCGATTTTCGTCATCTCTTGAAGTTTGATTAATAACACTTTTTTTTTGTTTTCTTATAATGTCTAAATGAGTGTTTTTTGCTATGGTAATTAACCAAGTTTTAAACTTAAATTTTGTGTCAAAAGAATCAATTTTATCAAATGCTTTAAAAAAAGTTTCTATTGTAATATCTTCTGCATCAATTTCATTTCTTGTTCTTTTTAGCATGAATCCATAAACTTCATTCCAAAAACTTTCTAACAAAAAGTTGAAAGCAATTTGGTTGTTTTTTTTTGCTTCGTCTATCGCTTGATTAAGATTCAAAATATAAGTTTTGATTTTATATAAATATAATTAATAAGGTCTGTAAATTATTGATTTTTATGATTTCTCGCAGTCATCAAATTGCTCTGGAGTTTTCCCACAGAAACCGCATGGTTCATTATTTGAATTAATCATTGGATTTTGACTGGCACATGTGCCAGCAAATTTCCCATTTTTTTTTACCCATATTTTAATGGAAATACCAGCAATTCCAATACTAAGCAGGACAAGAGTGATTATCAGTAGCTTCACAAATAGTTTGAATTTTTAACAAAGATACAATTAAATAACAGTTATTTTTTTAAACAATATTTACTTCTCTTTCAAGATTTATTCCAAAAATTATATCAACTGAGTCTTGTATTAGCTTTGATAATTCTAATATTTCGCTGCCAGTTGCCATTCCATAGTTAACTAATACAAGTGCCTGTTTATCGTGTACGCCATGTGTTTTAAATTTCTTTCCCTTAAATCCAGCTTTTTCAATCAGCCACGCAGCAGGTATTTTTATTTTGTCATCTGAGACAATATAATGAGGTATATTTGGAAATTGCTCTAAAATTTGCCTAAATTCTTTATTATTAATCACAGGGTTTTTAAAAAAACTACCAGCATTTCCAAGTTTATTGGGGTCAGGTAATTTAGATTTTCTGATATAAATAACACTGTCTGAAACATCTTTTATTGTAGGCGACATAATATGATTTTTATCCAATTGTTTTTTTATATCTCCATATGACGTCTTTAGTTTATGATTTTTATTTTTTAGTTCGAAAGTTACACTTATTATGATATATTTATTTTTTTTCTCAGCTTTAAAAATCGAGCTTCTGTAACCAAATTTACAATCAATTTTGTTGAAGTTTTCAACCTTCAATGTTTCCAAATTAATTGCTTCACAACTAACAAAAGTATCTTTCAATTCAACACCATAGGCACCAATATTTTGTATTGGAGCAGTTCCAACATTTCCAGGAATTAGGGATAAATTTTCTAAGCCTCCTAAGTTTTGGTCAATTGTCCATATTACAAATTCATGCCAATTCTCACCGGCATAAGCTCTGACTCTGGTAAGTGAATTATTTTTATTGTAAATTTCTATACCTTTTATGTTAATGTGTAAAACAATTCCTTTAATATTCTTTGTAAAGAGTAAGTTACTTCCACCACCTAAAACAAAAATTTTTGAAGGCTTAGTTTTTAAAAGTTCAAATAATTCTTTAATGCTGTTAATTGAGTAGAAATATTCTGCAGTTATATCAATACCAAAAGTATTGTACGATTTTAAGGAAAATTGTTTTTTCAATCAGTTAAAAATTATAAGTTTTGAGACCCTCCTTTAAAATATTTACAGATGAAATTAGCTCTTCTTTTTTCAGTACATAGGCTATTCTAACTTGATTTTTGCCAAGGCCTTCTGTTGCATAAAATCCTGCCGCAGGTGCTATCATAATCGTTTCATTATTAAGTCTAAATTTTTCAAGAAGCCATTGTGCAAAATCATCTGAATTCTCTACAGGGAGCTCGGCAATACAATAGAAAGCTCCTTTTGGAATAGCAACTTTTACACCATCAATTTTTTGTAGCTCATGAACCAAAATATTCCTTCTACTAATATACTCTTGGATAACTTCATCAAAATAAGAATCTGGAGTTTCTAAAGCAGCTTCACTAGCTATCTGAGCATAGGTGGGAGGAGATAATCTTGCTTGAGCAAATTTTAAGGATGTATCATAAACATTTTTATTTTTGGTAACTAAACAGCCTATCCTTGCTCCACACATGCTATATCTTTTAGATACTGAATCAATCATAATTGCGTGTTCTTTTAAGCTTTTCTTACACATGATGGAATTGTGAACCTGACCGTCATAAGTGAATTCTCTATAAACTTCGTCTGATATTAAGAACAAATCATGTTTTAACACTAACTTTTCGAGTTGATTTATTTCTGTCTCGGAATATAAATATCCTGTAGGGTTGCCAGGATTACATATTAGGATAGCCTTTGTTTTTGGAGTTATTAATTTCTCAAATTCATCAATTGGAGGTAGTGCAAAGTTGTTTTCGATTTTAGATATTACAGGAACCACATTAATTCCTTGCGCTGCTGAAAATCCGTTGTAATTAGCATAAAAGGGTTCAGGAATTATTATTTCATCATTAGGATCCATTATACTTCCTAAAGTAAATGTTAGAGCTTCGCTTCCTCCAGTAGTTATTATTATATTATTAACTTCTACGTCAATATATTTACCTTTATAATATTTTGCAAGCTTTTTTCTATATTGATCTGAGCCTTCAGATCGACTGTATGCCAAAACATCAATATTATTATTTTTTACAGCATTTAGAGCAATTTTTGGAGTTTTAATGTCAGGTTGACCAATATTCAAATGATAGACATGAATTCCTTCTGATTTTGCTTGCTCTGCATAAGGCACCAATTTTCTGATTGGTGATGAAGGCATTTGAGTCCCTCTGTTAGAAATACTAGGCATTTTTAAAAAAAGTTAAATTCCAAAATACAAATTTATTTTAAACTTAAATTTAATTTAAAGTTTAAAATATTTAGTTTAATATTATCTAAATGGAATGATCAAAAAAACAGCTTAAAAGGTCATTTTTTATAATATGGTTTTGATCCTATTTTTCAACAACACTTTTTGTTCTTTCCATAGCATTTTTTTTACTTGAATCAATCACATTTCCTTTTATCTTCAAAGCTACAGTTGGTGTATCAGCATTTGAGGTGACCGTTATAGTTTTTCTTATTGGATTTACTCTGTTTGTATCATATTTAACTTCAATTTCTCCAGATTTACCTGGCATCACTGGAGCTTCAGGTTTTTTAGGAACTGTACACCCACAACTTGATTTAACAGAGCTTACAACTAAAGGAGCATTACCTGTATTTTTAAATTTGAATACACGAAGACCATTAGACCCCTTTTCAATTGTTCCATAATCAATAATTGTAGTTTCAAACTCGATCTTTGCAGACTTATTATTTTGTGCTGTTAAAGAAATACAACAGAAATTAAGAATAAACACTATAAATATTTTTTTCATGATAAATAAATTTTATAAAACTTTAGAATTAAAAATTTAACTTTACCCAAAAATAATAGGTTTATTATTATAAACAAAAATATTTCTATGAATCTAAATAATAAGTACTTTTGTCTACAATACTAAATTTCTTAAATTAAATGACAATTCCATCAAGTTATGATGCCAATAAAGTTGAGCAAAAGTGGTACGATTATTGGCTGAAAAATAAATATTTTGAATCAAAACCTGATAACAGAGAGCCATATACTATAGTTATTCCACCTCCAAATGTAACAGGTATTTTGCACATGGGTCATATGCTAAATAATACTATTCAAGACGTTCTTATTCGGCGTGCACGTCTTAAAGGTAAAAATGCATGTTGGGTTCCAGGAACTGATCATGCTTCTATCGCTACTGAAGCAAAAGTTGTAGCTAAGCTTAATGAAAATGGTATTGATAAAAATAATTTAAGTCGAGAAGAATTTTTGCAGCACGCATGGGAATGGACAAATGAGCATGGCGGGCTTATTTTAAATCAGCTACAAAAATTAGGTTGTTCATGTGACTGGGATAGAACAAAATTTACACTTGATAAGGAGATGAGTGAATCTGTTATTTTATCATTCATTGATCTATACAACAAAGGGCTAATTTATAAAGGTTTTAGGATGGTCAATTGGGACCCAAAGGCAAAAACAACACTTTCTGATGAAGAAGTTATATATCGTGAACGTCAAGGGAATTTATATTATTTACAGTATGAAATCTTAAATAGTGATGATAAATTAGTTATAGCAACTACTAGGCCAGAAACAATTTTTGGTGACACTGCTATCTGTATAAATCCGAAAGATAATAGATATAATCATTTAAGAACTAAGATGGCTATAGTTCCTTTAAGCGGTAAAGTTATTCCAATTATTGAAGATGAATATGTTGATATGGAATTTGGTACAGGATGTTTAAAGGTAACTCCAGCACATGATGAAAACGATAAAACTTTGGGGGAAAGGCATAACTTGGAGGTGATAGATATTTTTAATTCTGATGCTACCCTTAACCATCATGGTCTTCATTATGAAGGAGAAGATAGATTTATTGTTAGAAAGAGAATAGTCAAAGAGCTAAAGGCTGCAGGTTGCTTAATTAAAACTGAAAAACATCTTCATAAAGTTGGGACTTCTGAGCGAACTAACGAAGTAATTGAACCACGTATATCAGATCAATGGTTTTTAAAAATGGAAGATTTGGCTAAACCTGCCTTGGACGCTGTCTTGAAAAATGAGAAAATTAAACTATTTCCGGATAAATTTAAAAATACATATCGTCACTGGATGGAAAATATTCGTGATTGGAATATTTCGAGACAGCTTTATTGGGGTCAGAGAATTCCAGCGTATTATTATGGTAATGGAAAAGACGATTTTGTTGTTGCTAAATCAATTGATGAGGCACTAAAACTAGTTCATTTAAGAACAAATGATCATAATTATATAATTGATGATTTAAAACAAGACTCTGATGTTTTGGATACTTGGTTTTCTTCATGGATTTGGCCTATTTCAGTATTTGATGGCATAAGAAATCCTGATAATTCGGAGATTAAATATTATTATCCAACAAATGATTTAGTCACTGGGCCTGATATTTTATTTTTTTGGGTAGCAAGAATGATAGTTTCGGGTTATGAATTCAAAAAAGAGAGACCTTTTAAGAATGTATATTTGACAGGTTTGGTCCGTGACAAAAAGCGTCAAAAGATGAGTAAATCCTTAGGGAATTCACCAGATGCACTTAAGCTAATTAATAATTATGGTGCAGACGGTGTACGTGTTGGTCTTTTGCTAAGTTCTTCAGCAGGTAATGATCTATTATTTGATGAGTTGTTATGTAATCAAGGTAAATCTTTTGTTAATAAAATTTGGAACTCGTTTCGTTTAATAAAAGGTTGGAAAATTGAGGATATTCCTCAGCCAAAAGATTCTATAATTGCTTTAAATTGGTATAATGCAAAACTTCAAAAAACAATAATAGAAGTTGAAGATCATTTTTCAAAATACAGATTGAGTAATGCATTAATGTCAATATATAAATTAATTTGGGATGATTATTGCTCATGGCTTCTTGAAATGATTAAACCTCCTTTTGGAAAACCAATTGATAAAAAAACATATGATTTTTTAGTTGATTTATTGGAAAAGAACCTTAGCTTATTACATCCGTTTATGCCGTTTGTTTCTGAAGAAATATGGCATCATTTAAAGAAAAGATCAAAAGAGCAAGCTTTGATTGTATCAAAATGGCCAAAAGTAGAATCTTTTGACAAATTAATTTTGGAAGATTTTAAATTTGCATCTGATGTTATTTCAAACATTAGGAATATTAGAAAAACAAAACAAATAAAGTTTAAAAAATCCTTAGTACTTCATGTTATTAATAATATTTCAATATCAAATGAATTTGATGGAATAATTTCAAAGCTATGTAATATTTCATCAATTCATTATATTAAGGAAAGTGTTGAAAATGCGTTTTCATTTAGAGTTAAATCTAATGAGTATTTTTTAGTTTCAGATATTGAAATTGATATTGATCGTGAAATTTCAAAAATCAGCGAGGAATTGAGTTATACAAAAGGGTTTCTAAAATCTGTTCAAAAGAAGCTGTCAAATAAAGGATTTGTTTTAAATGCTCCAGAGCATATTATTGCTAGTGAAAAGAAAAAAGAAGCAGACGCATTAGCAAAAATTGACACACTTGAAATAAGTCTAAGGAGCTTAGAATAATTTTTTTAAAATTTATAATTTAAATATTTTTCAGCTAGTTCAATATATCTTTTTTTAGCCTCGTCTTGCGAAATATCTTCAACCTGAAATAGAGCATTTGTTTTAAAAGCATTTATTATTGGCTTACTGCTACTTGGGCGGCTGTAATTATTTGTGGCTTTTTTATAATATGCATATAGTTTTAGTAATGTATCGGCTGGAAAAGGTTCTTTATGGTTGTTGATCTTATCAACAGCTATATTAAATTTTTTATTTATTTTTTTGTGATTCATAATCAAATTTCAGCAATTACATCTTCACCACCTCTAACTTTTTGATTAAGCTTTATGTTAATTTTGCAATCTAATGGTAAAAATAAATCGACTCTTGATCCAAATTTAATAAAACCAGCATCATCACCTTGACTAGCAATTTCATTTTTTTTTGCATAATTTACAATGCGTCTTGCTAAAGCACCAGCTATCTGTCTGTATAGTAAGACTCCAAATTTTTTATTTTTCATGACGATTGTAGTGCGCTCGTTTTTTTCACTTGATTTTGGGTGCCATGCAAAAAGGTATTTCCCTGGATGGTATTTGCTGTAAAGGATTCTTCCACTAATTGGATATCTCGTCACATGAACATTAATTGGTGACATGAAAATGCTAACCTGTATTCTCTTTGCATTAAAATATTCTTTTTCTTCAACTTCTTCAATTACTACAATCTTGCCATCGACAGGGGAAATTACATGAGAGTCATTTTGTTTAGTGTTGCGTTTAGGGTTTCTAAAAAATTGAATTATTAAAAGAAATAATAGAATTATTAAACTTTTTAAAGATTTTTCAACAAATTCAATATCAATTAGATCTATCAATAAAAATATAGAACCTAAGGTTAAAAAAGTTATTAAAATAATTTTATGGCCTTCCTTATGAAACATAATTTAAAATTTTTATAAATAAATAAATAAACGGAGCAATAAATATAGCACTGTCCATTCGATCCAATAAACCTCCGTGACCTGGAATCAAATTTCCGCTATCTTTTACATTTGCTTGCCTCTTGTATTTAGATTCTATTAAATCACCAATAGTTCCAAAAACACTTACTATTACACTTATAATTAACCAGTTTGTAAACTCTAAGTTATTAGTATATTTGAAAAGAAGATAACTTGCAACTGTTGAAAAAAATAGACCACCAAGGAATCCCTCTACAGTTTTTTTTGGTGAAACACTTTCAAACAACTTCTGACGGCCAAAATTACTTCCAATTATGTAGGCGAAACTATCATTTGTCCATATTAATATAAACATTCCAATTATTGAACTAGGGCTATATGTGTCTGAACTTAGAGAAATTAATATTAGAAAAATAAAACCGCAGCTTATATAGAATGTTGTATTTATGTACCGATTTGTTAGTAGTTTAGGTAAACTTTTTGAAGAGAATAAATCTCTAGTCAAAAAAAGCAGAACAAAGATAGAAACGACATGTATTATTTGAGATGCTTCATCTATTAAAGGAGGAGATTCTAAAATTAGATCTAAAATGCCAAAAGTTGAAAACAAGAATATAAAAATTAAGTATGATAAAGGATTTTTTTGTTCAATCAGTGTGTTGAACTCTTTAAGACAAATCAATCCAAAAATAAGAACCAATGCTAGAAAAGAAAGCCTATTTTGTGCTGCTAAAATTAATACGCTAGCAAATAATATTCCAGAAATTGATCTTTTTATAAATTCCGTCAAAACAAATTATAAATCTTCCAATAATATCAAGTATAAATTTTTAGAACTACTTCCATAACTTAAGAAATTGTTCTCTTCATCAACCTTAAAGTGCTTAATTGTAGTGATGTTTGAAGGGATATTTTTTTTATTTTTAGCTTTAATCCCCTGAAGTCCCTCACCAATAGACTGAACAATTTGACTTGTACTAGCAAAAACAATAAAATTCTTTGGCAACTCTTTTAATTTTTTTTCAGCAATTTGATTAGATGATATTAAAATTGATCCATCATTTGAAATTAAATATTCACAGGTAGTGAAAAACAAATGACCTTCTTTTAAACTTTTTGTTACTTCCCATTTAAAGTTTTTAAATTGTTTTTTAAGCTTAGAGTTTAGAATTAGAACCGACTTATCATACCAGTTATTTTCGTCTAATATTTGTTTTAAGAAACTATGTGCTTCATCAATTGACTCAGAATATAAAAATTTACCACCGTTTTCATTGAAATTTATTGTAAAGAGTTCATCAGCAGGAAGTTCTTTTTTTGGAGAAAACACGCCATCCTCTTGTTTTTTAGGGGGTTCTTTTTGTTCGTCTGAAGTTGAACTAAATATTTTTCGAAATAAATTCATTTAGAAAGCGAGGCTTTAAGAATCATCCTTTTTCAAAGATAAAAAATTAAAAATATTTAAGGTTTATATTTTGATTAAAATTGCGCTACTCTTCTTCTTCTTTTGATGATTTTTTTTGGACTTTTTCAAAAGGTCTTTCTCCAAAAATTGCTTTTAAATTATCTTTAAATATTACTTCGTCCTTTAATAAAACATTTGCCAGCTTTATTAATTTGTCTTTATGTTTTTCTAATAAATCTATTGCACGTTTGTATTGTTTTTCTACAATATCAGATATTTCTTTATCAATTAACTCAGCAGTTTGCTCGCTGTAAGGCTTGGTAAATCCATATTCATTTTGAGCTGATGAGTCATAGTATGTTAAATTTCCAATTTTATTACTAAGTCCATAGACAGTCACCATTGCTCTTGCTTGTTTGGTAACTTTTTCTAAGTCACTTAGTGCTCCTGTAGATATTTTGTTGAAAATAACTTTTTCAGCAGCTCTACCACCTAGGGCAGCACACATTTCATCTAACATTTGCTCTGGTCTTACAATTAGTCTTTCTTCAGGGAGGTACCACGCAGCTCCTAATGATCTGCCTCTTGGAACTATTGTAACTTTTACAAGTGGGGCTGCATGTTCAAGCATCCAGCTAACGGTAGCATGACCAGCTTCATGAAAAGCAACTGCTTTTTTTTCTTCAGGTGTAATAATTTTATTTTTTTTCTCTAGACCACCAATTATTCTGTCAACTGCATCAAGAAAATCTTGTTTTTCAACCAGTTTTTTATCTTTTCTGGCAGCGATTAGCGCTGCTTCATTACAAACATTTGCAATATCTGCACCTGAAAACCCAGGTGTTTGCTTAGATAAAAAGTCTGTATCAAGCAACTTAGACTTTTTTAATGGTTTTAAATGAACTTCAAAAATTTCTTTTCTCTCTCTTAAGTCAGGTAAGTCGACATAGATTTGTCTGTCAAAGCGCCCTGCTCTCATAAGCGCTTTATCTAAAACGTCTGCTCGGTTAGTTGCTGCTAAAACTATAACATTTGTATTTGACCCAAATCCATCCATTTCAGTGAGTAATTGATTTAAAGTGTTTTCTCGCTCGTCATTAGATCCTGAGAAGTTACTTTTTCCTCTAGCTCTACCAATAGCGTCAATTTCATCTATAAAAATTATCGAGGGTGATTTTTCTTTAGCCTGTTTGAAAAGATCTCTGACTCTTGATGCACCAACTCCTACAAACATTTCTACGAAATCTGAACCTGATAGTGAGAAAAACGGAGCTTTTGCCTCTCCCGCAACAGCCTTTGCAAGTAAAGTTTTTCCAGTGCCTGGAGGGCCAACTAATAATGCGCCTTTTGGAATTTTTCCACCAAGTGATGTATATTTCCCCGGATTTTTTAAAAAATCAACGATTTCTTGAACTTCTTCTTTTGCACCCTCTAATCCAGCAACATCTTCAAAAGTAGTTTTGGTTTCAAGTTTTTCATCAAATAATTTTGCTTTAGACTTACCTATATTAAAAAGTTGACCACCTCCACCAGCTCCACCACCGCCTGACATTCTTCTCATTATGAAAATCCATACAGCAATTATTATTACAAAAGGAATTATTGAAATTAAAATATCTCCAAATGCATTAGTTTCAGTTTTGAAATTAAGTTCAGTTTGAAGGTTTTCTTCAATTATTGCATCTTCAAGTTGTTTTTGAAATAATTGAACATCCCCAAATTCAAATGAGTAATTTGGAGAAGTGCCTATTGGTAAAAATTGACTAGGCTTTGATTTTTTATGAATTTCCTTATTTGTGGCATTGTCCTTTAGATAAACCAGAGCTTTTCTTTTATTTATAATTTCTACTTTTTTTACATCTCCATCTTTGAGAAATTTAAAGAATTTTGAAGGAGTTGTGGTAATTGAACCAGAGTTGGTAAAAGAAGAAATATTTAGAACAAAAAATATGCCGATAATTAACGCATATGGCCAGTAATTAATAAATCTGTTGTTTTGTTTTTTACTCTTTGACATATTAAAAAGTTTTAATAACTTGAATTGATCATAGTGATTTTAGCATCACCCCATAGATTTTCTATATCGTAATACTCTCTTGTTTTTTTTTGAAATACGTGAACAACAACATTTATATAATCCATTAAAATCCATTCTGCATTTTCAACTCCTTCAATTTGATATGGTTTTTCTTGAACTCCTTTACTAACAATTTTTTGTATTGAGTTGATAATTGCATTAACTTGAGTATTAGAGTTGCCATTACAAATAATGAAATAATCACAAACTGTATTTTCGATTTTTCTTAGATCTAGTAAGCTTATATTCTCGCCTTTAATATCTTCAATTCCTTTAATTATTAAAGCAATAAGCTCATCTGGGCTAGATTTTTTTTTTATCATATATTCGTATTACGATGCAAATCTATTGTTTTTTTAACTCTAAATCACGATTAATTATCTTAATAAAATTATAATTTATCTTAATAACTATTATGAAAATAATCAAACTTGATGCCACTGAATCAACTAACCTATATTTAGATCAATTATTTTCTAATATTGATCTTGAGGATTATTCAATGGTAGTGTCAGAATACCAGAGTAGAGGGCGTGGTCAATTTGGGAATTTTTGGTATTCTGAAAAGGGTAAAAACTTGCTAATCAGTATTTTAAAAAAAAATATTAATCTAAGTATTAAAGATCAATTCTATATAAATGTTCGTGTTTCCCTATCAGTTTACATGACAATGAAGTTTTTTAAAATACCCAATCTTTCAATAAAGTGGCCAAACGACATTTTGTCATGTGAAAAAAAAATTGCAGGTATACTAATTAAGTTTGCTTCAAAACAAAAACTTATTAGATATGCGATATTAGGTTTAGGAATTAATGTTAATCAAACATCTTTTAATAATTTACCAAATGCTTCATCAATGAAATGTATTTTAGGTAATTCAATTGAAATTGACGAACTAAGAATAGAATTTATAAAGAACTTGAAATACTATTTTAAAGTCCAAGATAAAGACGAACTTTTAATGCAATACAATAATTTATTATTCAAAAAAGAGCAATTATGTAATTTTAAAATGAATAATGGTACTCATTTCGAAGCTAAAATAATTTGCGTACTAAGAAATGGTAAATTACAATTAAGAATTAATGAGACAATCAAGGATTTTGATTTAAAATCAATTAAAATGATTTATTAAATAGACTTTGGGATATTTATAATCAAATTTTCAATAAATTTTGAAATGGGTCCTTTTACCATCATAGCCATCATTTGGTTAAATTTGCTATAGAACTTTAATTGAGCTTCTGATTTATTTGAGTCTAGACTTTTAATTGTAACTTCTAATGAAAAATCAAGTTTTTCTGCACTTGACCCGAAAACAATTTTTTTTGGTGGTATTTCTAATTTTTTTACCAATGTTATTTCTGGCATGCCGCTTAGTCCAAAAATAAACTCATTATTGTTTAATACTTCAAATTTATTAACCCCTTTTGGCATCAATTTTTTAAAATTTTTAACCTCTGTTAAAAAGTTATAAATTTCTTTAGCTGATTTGTTAATAATTAATTTTTTAGATTCTAGATTCATGTTTTTATTTTACATCCCATTTTGATGGATTTTGGTTCCATTTTGATAGAATTTTTAGTTCTCTATCGTTAATAAAACCAGTCTCAAGGGCCAGTTCCAAAAGTGAGTTATAATTACTAAGTGTTTGGAGTTTAATTTTACTTTTTGAAAAGTTACTTTCTGAAATTTCAAAGCCATACGTGAATATAGCCGCCATTCCTTTAACATTAATTGATTTATTTTTTAATATATCAACAGCGTTTAGACTACTCATACCAGTACTTATTAGGTCTTCGACTACAACTACATTTTGTCCTTTTTCAATTCGTCCTTCAATTTGGTTTTTTCGGCCATGTTTTTTTGCTTCTGTTCTTACATACACAAATGGTAATCCAAGGTCGTCTGCCACAAGTGCGCCAATTCCAATTGCCCCAGTTGCGACTCCAGCAATCAAATCTGGTTTGCCGTAAGTTTTTTCAATATTTTTAGCTAATTCGTGTTTAACATAATTTCTTATTGCGGGATAAGAAAGAACTAATCTATTGTCACAATAAATAGGTGACTTCCATCCCGATGCCCATTTAAAAGGATTACTTAGGTTTAACTTAATTGCATTAATGCGTAGAAGTAATTCAGCAGTTTTTTTTGCAATATTTTTATCAAAAATCATAATTCAAAATTATTAAAAAATACTACATTTACTTTGTAATAATTTGTTTTTAATTAACAATGCAAAAAATTTATGTTGGCAACAAGCCAATAGTGTTAAGTACAAAGGTTGAAAAAGAGAATAATTTTAAGAACCTTATGATTGATTCTATTGATATTCATGAAGTTCTTAATTTATTGAAGAAAGAAAAATATAGTTCTGTTCGCCTCATAGGCAGTGATCCAGATGAATTATTAGAATCTTTTTTGAAACTTTTACCAAATGTTGTAGCTGGTGGGGGGAAGGTTTTAAATTCATCAGGTCATATTTTATTTATTTATCGAAATGGTAAATGGGATTTACCAAAAGGCAAGACAGAACCCAATGAGACTATCGATCAAACTGCATTAAGAGAAGTAAAAGAAGAAACTGGCATCAAAGAACTATCAATTACTAAACCGCTTCAAATAACATATCACATATTTAAGCGTAATAGAAAAGTTTTCATTAAAAAAACTTACTGGTTTGAAATGTATTCCTCATATTCCGGAAATTTCAAACCACAAGCCAAAGAAGGAATAACTAAAGTAAAATGGATTGATCCTAAAAAACTAAAAAAAGTGAAGAAAAATATTTATGCTAATATTAATCAACTTCTTTAAAAGAATACATATTATTATAACTTTACAGAACTTGGCACTAAATTTTTAATTCTACCGTTGTGCTCAATTATTTCTCTTACAATTGTTGAGGAGATAAATGAAGTGTTTGTTGAACTTAAAAGAAAAATAGTTTCTATTTCTGCTATTTTTTTATTTGTTAAAGCTATTGCTTGTTCAAATTCAAAGTCTGCAGGACTTCTAAGCCCCCTTATTATAAATTCAGCTTTAATTTTTTTGCAAAAGTCAGTTGTCAAGCCGGAATACGTCATAACTTTAATTTTGCTGTTACCCTCAAAATTTTTTTCAATAAAGCTTTTTCGTTTATGTATGGAAAACATATTTTTTTTCGACAAATTTTCACCAATTGCTATAATGATTTCATCGAAAAGTAGTATTCCGCGATTTATTATATCGCAGTGACCTAGAGTTATTGGATCAAATGACCCTGGAAAAACAGCACGTTTCATGAAGTAAAGTTAATCATTTTTGTAAAGTGCCATCTCAATAGCGTTTGTAAATAGTTCAGTTAAACTTATTCCAGCACATTTAGCTTGTTTAGGTAATATGCTCTGTTTTGTCAATCCTGGAACAGTATTCATTTCAAGAAAGTAAGGTATATCCCCCCTAAATATAAATTCACTTCTGGAGAAACCTTTCATATTCAGAACGTTATATATTTTCTCAGCCATATTTTTTACGTTATTTTCTTGAATTTTAGAAATCCTAGCTGGTGTTATTTCTTTGGATTTGCCATTGTATTTTGCATCATAATCAAAAAAATCATTTTCAGAAACAATTTCAGTAACAGGCAATACAACTATATTATGTTTATAATTTAAAACTCCAACAGAAACTTCGATTCCGTCTAAAAATGATTCTATTATTAGCTCATTATCGTATTCAAAGGCAACATTGATAGCATCTTCTAGCTGCTCAATTTTATAAACCTTTGTAACACCAAAACTACTTCCAGCCTTGTTAGCCTTTACAAAACATGGAAGACCAACTTTATTTATAATGTCGATAGGATTAAAATCTTCACCTTTTACTAATGCATATGAATCAGCCATAGGAATTTCATATGCATTTAAAACACTTAAGCATTCCTTTTTGTTAAATGTTAAAGCTGCCTGATAGCTGTCACAACTTGTATGAGGGATCTTTAAAATTTCAAAGTAGGATTGCATAAAGCCGTTTTCTCCAGGTTCTCCGTGTATAGCATTAAATACACAATCAAAATTTATTTTCCCTCCATCAAAATTTAATGAAAAATCATTTAAATTTATATTATATTTTTTCCCGCTCAAGGTTTCATAATACCAATTATTTCTAACAATTTTTATACAGTAAATATTATACTTATCCTTAGGAAGATTTTCATAAACCACTTTACCACTTTTTAATGAGATTTTAGATTCGTTTGAATATCCCCCCATGATTATGGCTATGTTATGTTTCATCAGACATGTTTGTAGTGTAAAAATATCATTTTTTTGCAGACCTAAATTGATATTTAAAAAATTTAGCTTTAAAACAGAGTTTTAATACTTAAATCCAATACAAAAATGTTTAGCTTTGTTCAAATTCTTTTAATGATTTTGTTTAAATTTTTATTTAGTAAAGCATTTTTTAGGCAAATAATTTTGTCTTTTATAATTTTAATTATAGTTGTTTTCGTTATTTTAGGTTGGCTAAAATCGTATACTGATCATGGATTGAAAATTAGAGTTCCTGATATTGTAGGATTAACAATTAATGAAGCAAATACAATCCTTGAAAATAAAAAATTAGTTTACAAAGTTCAAGATTCATCTAATTATAATCCTAAATTTCTTTCTGGTGCTGTCATTGAACAAGAACCTAAAGCAGGGTCCAAGGTTAAAAAAAATAGAAAAATTTATTTAATACTCAATCCTGCAAATTATAAGAAAACTCCTTTTCCAAATGTTGTCAGAAAAACCTTTCGTCAAGCAAAACTTTCCATTGAGGCAGTTGGTCTTATATTAGGAGATATAAAATATGTAGATGATATTGGAAAAGACGAAGTTATTGAATTGCGTTTCAAAAATAAGAAAATAAATCCAGGTGATTTAATTAGAAAAAAATCTAAAATTGATATTGTACTTGGAAATGGTAATTAAAATACGTGCTATTGGATCCTATATACGATAATTCTAAAAATAATGAAGACCTTTACGAGCATTATACTTTTGACGTTGACAAAGGACAACATTCTTTAAGAATTGATAAGTATTTAATGAATTTTGTAGAAAACGCAACAAGAAATAAAATTCAGATGGCTGCAAAATCGGGTAATATTTTTGTAAATGATATTGCTGTAAGGTCAAATTATAAAGTTAAACCAAATGACAAGATAAGGGTTATGTTTGAACATCCTCCCCACGAAAATCTTTTGGTTGCCGAAAACATTCCTATTGATATTGTATTTGAAGACGAAACTTTGATAGTTTTAAATAAACCTTCTGGTATTGTTGTTCACCCTGGCCATGGAAATTATTCTGGTACATTAATAAATGGTCTTCTTTACCATTTTGAAAATTTACCAAACAATAGTAGCAACAGACCAGGACTGGTTCATAGAATTGATAAAGATACTAGCGGTTTATTGGTTGTTGCTAAAACTGAGCATGCAATGTCTCATCTCTCGGCTCAATTCAAAGCAAAATCTAGTGAAAGATCATATATAGCTTTGGTTTGGGGTAATATTGAGAGTGATAATGGCATAATTGAAGGGAATATTGGAAGACACCCTAAAAATAGATTACAAAATACGGTATTAACTGGAGATAATAGTTCAAAAGGTAAACATGCAGTTACTCATTTTAAAGTTCTTGAACGTTTTGGATATTTAACTTTGGTTAGTTGTACATTGGAGACTGGTAGAACTCACCAAATTAGAGTCCATATGAAGCATATTGGACATACACTTTTCAATGATGAAAGATATGGTGGTAACAAGATTTTAAAAGGAACAACTTTTACTAAATACAAACAGTTTGTTGAAAACTGTTTTAAAATTTTACAAAGACAAGCTTTACATGCAAAAACTCTTGGTTTTGATCACCCTGTTACCAACAAAAGATTAACATTTTCTAGTGATTTACCTAACGATTTTAGGCTTTGTATAGAAAAATGGCGTAGTTATTCAAAACATACTATGTGATATGCTTATTCTTAAAATTGTTTAACAAGTGATTAACGAATAGTTTTTTTTAATTTTAAAATTTGTTGGTATTTTTGATAAAATAAATTTTTTTTATGAAACTTGTTATATCACCAGCAAAATCTCTTGACTACAAAAGTAAATTACCTACCGGATTTAGTTCAGTTGGATGTTTTATGAATGAAGCAAAAGAGCTCAATAATCTTCTCAAAAAAAAATCTCCAAAAGATCTCTCAGAATTGATGAAGATTTCAGAAAAAATTAGCGAATTAAACTACAACCGAAATCAAGAATGGTCCACATCGTTTAAAGATGTTAATTCCAGACAAGCTATTTATGCATTTAATGGAGATGTATATAGGGGTTTAGATTCATACACAATTTCTCAGCAAAAACTTGATAAATTACAAAATACTGTCCGTATCATCTCAGGTCTTTATGGTTTATTAAAGCCTATGGATTTAATTCAACCCTACAGACTTGAAATGGGCACAAGACTTACAGTAGGAAATAAGAAAAATTTATATGAATTTTGGAAACAAAAAATTACAACATCATTAAATAATGAAATGAAACCTGGTGAGTTGCTAATAAATTTAGCAAGTCAAGAGTATTTTAAAGCAATTGATTCTAAAATTATTACATCACCTATTGTTCATGTTGATTTTAAGGAGTTTAAAAATGGCCAATATAAAACTATAGCTATATTTTCTAAATTAGCCCGTGGTTTAATGACTCGACATATCATTGATACTGATTGTAATTCCATTGATGATTTGAAAACTTTCAGTAAAGATGGTTATGTATTTGATGGAAATTTATCTACAGAAAATAAGTTGATTTTCACTAGATAATTTATAAAAATATAATATTGGATATTTATTATTAAATGTTTTTGGTGTATTCAAAAATTATGAATTAACCCAGTTTTTTAAAATTTTTTTTCCTTTTGGAGTCAGTACTGACTCAGGGTGAAATTGTACACCCTTCACATCAAATTTTTTGTGTTTAATTGCCATAATTTCGTTTTTATCGTCAACACAAGTAACTTCAAAACAACTTGGTAAATCCTTTTTAAGAATCCACGAATGGTATCTACCAACTAAGATTTTTTCCCCTAAATTTTTAAATATAATTTCATTATTAGAAATAATTTTTACTTGTGTTTGAATTCCATGAAATACGGTATCTAAATTGAAGAGTTTTGCTCCAAAAACTTCACCTATTGCTTGCATCCCCAGGCACACACCAAGAATACTTTTAGTTGAAGCATATGTTTTAATGATGGATTTTAACAAGCCAGCTTCATTGGGAATACCTGGGCCTGGTGATAATAGAATCTTTTGAAAAGATGATACAGCTTCTAATTTAATCTCATCATTTCTATATACTGTTACATTACAATTTAGGTCCTCTAAGTAATGAACTATATTGTAGGTAAAACTATCGTAATTATCAATTACTAATACATCTTTCATTTAAAATTTCAATCTTACTTCTAGATCAAATTCATCATAGATTGCGCGGTCTTTCAAACCATCAAAAAAACTAGCAGAGCCATACCTTATGTTAAATTTTGTTCGATCAATCTTCAAATTCGCTGACGCAGAATTTTCATAAACATTCATTTCAAATGAAATAGGATTTGTAATGCCTTTGATTGTTAAATCGGCATCCACTACATAATTTTCATTATTATTTTTTGATAACATTATTTTTGTGAAAACTAAGTTTGCTGTATTGTATTTATTGACACTAAAGAAATCATCATTTTTTAAATGTGAATCTAATCTGTCTTTTGAACCACCATCTAAGTCAGTAGTGTTTATACTTGTCATATCCATGTCAAAAACTCCACCAATCAATTTTAAATTACCATCAAAGTTTAGCTCACCCTTTTTTAATGTTATGGTTCCTTCATGTTGTCCAGTGACTTTATAACCAGTCCATTTGACTAAACTATTTTTTATATCGACTTTTTTTGTAATTACTGATTTAAAACTAAATAGACTAAGACAAATTACGGGTAATAATAATATTTTAATAAGTTTCATAAATTTTTTTGTTTAATTACTTAACAAATTTCTAAATTTAAAAAACAAAAATTAATGATTAGATTTTAAATTTTTGTTAAATTATAAAATTACAAATATTACAGAATTAAAATGAAAAATTTATCTCAATCTGAATGGAAAAGATTATATAAAAATCAAGATGATGCAATAATTCTTGATGTTAGAACAGAATATGAATATTTAGATGGGAATATTCCAAAATCTGTAAATATAGATATTCTAAATCCTCAACAATTTATGTCTGAAATTGATAAATTTAATAAATCATCAAATTACTTTGTTTATTGTAAAGCTGGAAGCAGAAGTGTTCAAGCGTGTCTTGTTATGCAACAATTAGGATTTGAAAATACATTTAATCTTAAAGGAGGTTTTATAAATTGGGAAGGAGATGTAAATTACTAATTATGCGTAACATATTTTTAACACTTTTTTTTATAATTTCTTTATTTTTTTGTTGTTCTAAAAATAAAAAAGCATCATTTAAGAATGTAAGCATTGATAAACTGGAAGTTTTAGTTAATGGAAATAATGTAAAATTAATTGATGTTAGACGTCCTTCTGAATTTAATAATGGTCATATAGAAAACGCCATAAATTTTGATTATTATGATGGAAGCTTTAATGAAAATTTCGATGATTTAGACAAATCAGATCCAATTATTTTGTACTGTAAATCTGGCAGGAGAAGTTCAAAATCTGCTATAAAATTGGTTAAAAAGGGATTTAAGCATGTTTATAATCTAGAAGGGGGTTTTGAAAACTGGATTTTTAAAGGAAAGGCCATTCAATATTGACTTTTAGCTCCATAACTTAGCTGGGTATATCCCTTTTTTTGTAAGATTTTTAAGTTTCCTTACAGCTACCTCCTTATCTTCGAAGTATGTTACTCCAAACCACTCGCTTTGGGCATTTATTACTTCTACAGAAATTAGCTTATTTCTCATCATTTCTTGAGCTACAAAAGGAAGGTAAATTTCATTTTTTTCATGATTTTTAGGTTCAGAAAGAAATGAGATAAAATAAGGCTCAGTGTATTCAAATATTTTAGGATTACAAATCCAAAAATTCATCGATACAGTTGACTTACCATTTAAAATATTTCCAGACTCCTCATCAATAATGATCTTATTTTTTTTAGTAATTTTTGTTCTCTCTACAATAGTCTTAAGCGAATTATTTTTTACGGTGCAAACGCCTCTAGATACTGAACCGTGTTCTGAAAGGGTATCTTTTAGCTTGTAACCAACAAGGCCAAAGCAGTCATCACTATTTTGATCTTTTATAAAACCTGCAGCTCCTTTAAATGCATTTTGTCCATAATAATCATCAGCATTAATTATAACAAATGGGGATTTTATTATATTTCTAGCTGTCCAGACAGCATGAGCAGTTCCCCATGGTTTATTTCTAACTCCTGTGTAAGTTGAATCCAAAGGGATATCATCAATTTTTTGGATCAAAACATCCAATTTAATTGATTCGCTTATTCTTTTTTCAAGATATTTTTTTAAAAAATTCTGATTTTCACTTTTTGTTACAACCACAATATGATCAAAGCCATTTTTGATTGCGTCATACATACTAAATTCCATCAAAAATTCGCCACTAGGACCTAATTCATCAAATTGTTTTAATTTTCCGTACCTACTTCCACTTCCAGCCGCCATCAACAATATAGTCATATGTTAATTTTTTGGTTTCAAAAATAACTTATTTAGTTAAATCTAATGTCTTAATTTATTAAATTTGTAAAAATCAAAAATACTTTGTTTAAAAAAATTGCCTCAACTTTTTTTGCCCTTTTTTTGTCATTAGCAACAATTGCTCAGACTCCTGATTACTATTCAGATATTGACTTTGAACAAAATGGAACTTCTATTAGATTGCAATTATCAGACCTTGTAATCAATACTCATGATACTTTTATACCATATACATCAGGTTCTACCGATACGTGGGATATAATAAGGGTCAGTGATCTAGAATTTGAAAACTCTAATAATGTACTTCTTATTTATGGACATAATGACGATGATGGGATGTTTGTTTCAGATAGAACAAGAAATAAATTTAATACATGTCACACAAGTTCATGTATTGGATTGTGGAACAGAGAGCATGTCTTTGCAAGGTCTTTAGCAAGTCCTAATTTAACAACTAATGAACCTGGACCAGGAACGGATGTTCATAATTTACGTGCTGCTGATTCGCAAAAAAATACTCAAAGGAGTAATAGACTTTTTACATCAGGTAGTGGTGATTCATCATACACAATTGGAGATTATTTTTATCCTGGCGATGAATGGAGAGGAGACATAGCACGAATAATTATGTATATGTACATCCGTTATCCAGGTCAATGTGAGGCTACTAGTTCAGCTGAAAGCAGCATCACATATGCACCAGAAAATGATATGCCAGATTTATTCTTAGAATGGAATCAGCAAGATCCAGTTTCAGAACTTGAAATAACCAGAAATAACGTTATTTATTCCTATCAAGGAAACAGAAATCCTTTTATCGATAACCCGTATTTAGCCACCCTTGTATGGGGTGGACCTGACGCCCAGGAGCTGTGGGGGCTTTTATCTACTGATTCGTACTCAAATAATTCTAATATTAAGTTAAATCAATCCAATGGCTATTTACTAGTTCAAGGTTTGGGTCCAGAGGAATTTAAAATTAATATTTTTAACTTATTAGGTCAGACTCTTATTAAAACCAATAATAAAACTCAAATTGATATTTCAAAAATAAATTCTGGCATATATGTTGCACAAATTGTACAAAATGGCAAACGAAATTCAATAAAATTCGTTGTTTACTAATAAAAAAAATGAGGTTATTCTGTTTGATTTTTATTAACGTATTTTTACACTCCTTACATGCGCAAAAAATATTTTCAGTTGACTATGTTAGTCAAGCTGATTTTAAAGTTTTTGTTGTTGATTACATTAGTCAATCCGATTTAAAGGTGTTCAAATTGAAGTATAAAAGTCAAGCTAAAGATAATAGAGGTTTGTGGTATTTTGTTGATTATGAAAGTCAAGCTGATAAAAATATTTATTTTGTTGATTATGAAAGTCAAGCTGATTTATTAATTTATTTTGTTGATTACAAAAGCAAAGCAGGATGGAGAGATAAATCCAAAAAACACTTTCTATATTAATTTGTAATATATTTCAACATTTTCTGACTTTTTTTTTGTTTTTTTATATGTTGAATCAATAATTGTATGAATATTAAATTTAGATCAATTTTTTTCTTCTTGATATTTAGCTTCTTTGGCTTTTCTCAACAAGATGTAGCTACAATCGAAATTATTAATTTCAATTCTACAGCTAATTACGGTCCTGGTTCGGGTATTTCTCTTCATATAAACCCCAAAGGGATATATAAAATGGCTGATCCGTCAGCTCTAGGTAACGATAGTTCAGAAAATAATAAATTTATTTTAGAGCTAAGTGATAGTTCAGGTAATTTTAATGGAACTAATATTTTAGCTGAAGTATATGATTTTTATACTCCACTTATTAATGCAATTATTCCGTCTGAAACCCCAGCTGGTAATAACTACAAGTTGAGGGTTGTTGCAACTCAAGGATATGTTTCTGAATCCACTGATGCAGTGGGAGATGTAATTATAACTTATGATGAATTTTTTACTGATTCAGATCCTTTTGTAATTTCTGCTGATTCTTATACAAATAACATAAATATATTTTCAGGAATTACAACCATCACACAAAATTATTTCAAATGTCATGGTGATAGTAGTGGATACTCTTATAACCCCTATGAACCAACTCCATATGCAGGAAGTTTAAATAGAAGTGAGGGTGCTATAACTCCAACCACATCTACTTCGAATTCAACATTTAGTTTTGTTCCAAGTGAAGGCAGTACTTATTCAGCTTTTATGTATGATATTTTAAATAATGGTACATATTCTCAATCGCTTTCTATTACAGACACTTTTGGTATAGGCGTGAATGAAATTAGGGTTTGTGATGAAGCAAATTCAGCAGGCTTACCTATTAACACATATGCTGGTTTACCAATAGGAACATATAATATTGAAATAAAAGAAGTTGATAGCAATGGAATTTCCTCAATTTACTCAGTTATTTTTCTTTGGCATGGAAATAACACTAATTTAGGTAATAGTACTTCAGAGATTATTTGTCTAAATGAAGAGGTTATTTTTTCAATAGATAACACAGATACTGGAATTGCTAGGAATTACCCAAGTTCTTATTATAAATTTGATTTTGGGGATAATTTACCCATAGAATACTTTACTCATGCTGAATTAATGCATGATGGGGAAGTAAAACATATTTATCAGACGGTTTCCTGTAATATTAATCAAGGAGATAATCTTTCAAATTATATAATTGAAAAGGAACTTTATAATAAATTTAGAACAAGTTCTAATCAAATTTGTAATAATTTTTCGGAAAATGGTTTGGGTGCAGTAAAAGAAGTTAATGTTAGTGTGGGTCCAGAAGCAAGTTTTACGCTTGCTGAAACTCAGTGTGAGACTTCTCCCATAATTGCAACAAACACTTCAACTTTGGGTCAGTATGGTACAGATGGAAGCTGTATAGATTTAGCAAACTTTTTTTGGTATGTTAGTTGGCCAGGTAATCCTAATTTTTTACAGGTTAATGCTGTTCCAATATATTCTAGCTGGTTAGTTGATGATGATCTAGTAATTCCATCAAGTTTTATTGAAACCAGACCTAGTGGTTGTTGGGAAATATACTTAGTTGGTAAAAATCAAAATTTATGTGAGGTTGAATCACAAACTCCAATACAAACAATATCGATAGAAACTAGTCCTGAAGCAGATTTTAATATTTTTTATAACGATGAAATTGTAACTGAAATATGTGTTAATTCTACAGTTCTATTAGATGACAACTCAAATGTGTCTACAATCGAATGTCAAAATCCAACATATCAGTGGACTATATCTCCATCGACAGGATATGATTATGTTAATGAGACTGGTCCTTCTTCCCAAAATCCAGAAGTATTATTTACAGAGGCAGGTCTTTATACAATAACTCAAATTATAACAAATACATGTGGGACAGATTCTATACAAAAGGACCTTACAGTTCTAGGTTCACCATCAGTAGAATTTTCCCCTAATGAAGATGAGGTTTGTTTAGCATCTGATGGATTACCATACACGGTTAATTTTTCTAATACCTACATTCCTAATTACAGTTCATTTCCTTACGCTCCTTCTTCATATTCTTGGACAATTACAGGTGACGACGTTATTAGTTCTGATTACAACATTGATGATCCAAATATTCCTGATCCAGAAATTGTATTTTATTCATTTAAAGATTATATAATCACAGTTTCAGTTAACGGCGATTGTGATGATACAAACAATGCTGACTTTTTACTTAAGATAAATGAAATTCCAGAAATATCAAATACCGATTTCATATTGGATCCGATTTGTTCTGGATTTTTCTCTGAGCCAGTTCCTTTAACTTCTACGATGCCTGGTGAAACTAATTTTAGTTGGGAGCGAATATATGAGGGTTCTAGTACTACATTTTTTGGAAGTACTATTCCACCTGAACAAATCATAAATTCATGTAATACACCAGTGACAGTGATATACAGAGTTACTCCAAGCACTGAATTTTGTACTGGGTCTTCTGTTGATTTCTCAATTCAGGTTAATCCCAAACCTGTAATACCGGATCAAACGGCTGTGATATGTTCTGGTGATGATTTCATCATTTCGCCTGAGAATAATTGTCCAACTACAATAGTTCCAATTGATACAACATACGAAT